>OIZX01001017.1_pt1 | contig 16091 bp, 12 predicted proteins | sample 1588621 | NCBI WGS metagenome assembly OIZX01 (sample SAMN03283276) | human gut metagenome | biome: human-associated habitat; material: feces | host: Homo sapiens | place: Peru | collected 2012
TTCGAATGTTTGTGTGGTAACTTCATTCTACCAGAGCCTGCAAGCTATGTCTTCTTTTATGCTCTTTTCAATTTGCGCAAGTTATTGTACATTATCGTTTTTGTTAATCATTCAACTAATAATAAGTTTGGAGGTGTTAAAATGTTAGATACGATAGGTGCTTTCGGGAGTGGTATTGGAACCAACCTTTTATCTGATTCTTTGAGCAAGAAACTTGAGGCTTTCAAAGACAAAAAAGCAATTGCCTCTTTCACCCAAAGTCTGCGAGATTGGGAAATTGAATTTGAAAAACAGAATGACGGCACTATCATCACAAACGGCGCATTTTATTCACATGTGAAGTATCATAATGTAATTGAAAATATTGTGGCTTATGTCCTTGAGCCGAGTATGAATGCCGTGACTGAGGATGAATTTCTAAATTGTCTCCATGAAAAAATGGTAAGCAGGATCGAAGAAACGACCGAAAAGAAATTATCTTGGAACGACTCAAGACTTATTCGGAATTTCCTTACACACTTACTTACAACAACAAGAGCCTTTCTTTTTCAAAAAATATCTTTGGAAGATCGCGGCCTATTCTATTTGGTTTGCCAAAATAATGCCAAACTTGAGCACTTAGAACGGATTGTAAAAGAGAAATTCCAAATGCAGGATCAGAATGTCCAGCAAATTGTAGAACAACTTTCGATGGCTATTCAGAAGTCCGAAACTGAGGAACGCATCAAAGTAAAAATGGCTTCATGGAATTCCAGACAAATAAAGAACCTTGGTAACCGGTATACGCCAGATTTGAACATCCCTGTTGAAATAATGGACTCTCTCCACGGAGCATCTGTCGATCAACAATTTCAGAATATATTCTATGACAAAGTAGATAAATTTTTGATTGCGATGAGACACACAGAGCTTAGTGAAATCAACGCATTGTGTGATGCCATAGAGAAATATGCAATAGAATTGAATTTCTTCAATATTACATCAAGCGACATCGATGTAATAATTTCTACAGTTAACGCTATCAAAGATTTTCTAACCAGCAAAATAGAAGAATATTATGAAAACCCCGAAGGGAAGAAAAACTTTGACAGTAAGGCATACCAGTTATACGAGAAACTGGGTATTGCCAACGAATTTAACGACTATCTAACTAATACAACTGTTAGGGTAGCCGTTTCCCCGTACATTATTTTGGCCGGAGATGGTGGTGTTGGAAAATCACATCTTATTGCCGATTACATTGATAACTGTGATTCTTTGGGGCAGACATCTTTACTTCTGTTAGGCCAGCAGTTTTCTGCGGGAATGGATGTTTTGGCTATTCTCCCAACTCTACTCGGTTGTGATATTACTTATCACGAACTTTTTGATATATTCGAAGCGATTGCCTGTGCTCAGAAAAGTCGTGTCCTGATCTGTATTGATGCTCTTAATGAAGGTGCTGGGGTAACTTTTTGGAACAGTGTTCTTGGTGGACTCGTTGATTTCCTGAAAGAGTTTCCTCACATTGGCCTCCTCGTGTCTGTGCGTACACAATATGAGGATCCTCTTTTCGACGGACAAGATACGCTTAGAGCACAAATGCAACGAATTGAACACTTCGGTTTCACTACAGTTGAACACGATGCCATGCATCAGTACTTCTCTTTCTATGGAATAACCATTGACCCTGTAGTATTCCCAATTTCAGAATTCAGAAATCCGCTGTTTTTGCGGCTGTTTTGCACCGCAAATAGAAATACGCACATTAGTCTGGGCGATATTTCATTGCCGTTTGTTTATTCGCAGTACATTAGTGTGATGGAGCAGAAAGTCGCTAAAAGATGTAACTATAACAAATCTTATAAATTAATTTCAAAAATTGTTGACGAAATGGTTTCCAAACGTATCAATGAACATAGCGGAACCGTTTCACTTTCGCTTGATGATACCCTTGCACTAATAGTTGATATCTGTAAGAAATGGAATGTTAACACCGATGTGTATAGTGCACTTCTTGCGGAAGGAGTTCTTACACAAGGCATTACATATAACGGTGATGAGTATGTTTATATTACTTACGAACGACTGGAAGACTACTTTTTAGCACAGAAAATAGTTTCAGCGTATGCACAGTTAAGTGAGGAGCAGTTTTTTGAGAAATATTCTTGGATGTTAAACAAGCCGGATCTCCTTCAATTCTTTGGTATTGTCCTTGCTGAAGACTGGGAATATGAACTGAGTGATGTATTTTCCTCTGAAAACGCGAAGAATACATATCGTGTTCGCAATGCATTTCTTTATGGCTTATTATGGCGAAAAACAACCAGTATTACGGAGCATACTATAGATTACATTAACTCGGAAATCCTGCAATATGAGTATAGTTTCAACCAGTTTGTAGATGTTCTCTTCGCATTATCAGCACGCCCAAACCATCCTTTGAATGCCAAAAATGCATTTAACTTTTTTCATGGGGTAAAAATGTCAGACAGAGATGCTACATTTATTCCTATATTTGACGAATTATATAGTAATCACGATTCAGCGCTTTATCGACTCGTTGAGTGGGGACTTGTTCACGCCTCAAAGCAAGCTATTACCGACGATATTGCGGAAAGTTGTGCAATCATCCTTTCTTGGCTCCTAATTTCGCCTAACAACGAACTTCGGGACAAGGCAACAAAAGCTATCATTTACATCCTGAACTCACACATGCCGGCATTGTTATTCTTGATGCGGATATTTGAAGAAATTGACGACCCATACATTTCTGAAAGAATATATGCTGTCGCATTTGGCTGTGTGGTAAATGAAGATTCACCGCAACAGGTCAGGGCACTGGCAGAGCATGTTTACAAAAACATATTTGATAAGGATGTTGTATATCCGAATATACTGTTGAGAACCTACGCCAAAAACATTATCGATTATGCACGCCACATAGGCTGTGTTGAGGACGGGTATTTCGACGCAGAAAAAATCACACCTCCATATAACAGCAGATTCCCAGAAATTCCTTCGGATGAAGAGATTAAAACATATAAGTTGGACTATAACAGCGAATCATTTAGAGATTATCATTGGTCACAATTAGCCATTTTGAATTCAATGAAGGTTGAATACAGTCGAAGTGGTCAACCTGGTGGCTATGGTGATTTTGGAAGGTATACCTTTCAATCGTATTTTTACGCTTGGAAACAACTACATCCTATAGATTTAAAAAACATAGCCATTAAGCGTATCTTTGAACTGGGTTATGATGTCGAAAAGCACGGAAAATATGATCGAAATTGTACCGATCGTGTTGGTTTAAGGTTTCAGCTTGGAAGGAAGGAGCGTATTGGGAAAAAGTATCAATGGATAGCACTTTATGAATTGGCGGCTCAAGTCTGTGACAATTATCAGATGACAGTATACGACAATGACATAGGGGAACCACATCAGGAATACTGCAAGGGTTCTTTTGAGCCGGATATTCGGAACATCGATCCAACGGTACTTGTTACTCCTGGTTTTGATAATTTGCATATCGATATCGCAGCATTTTCATATGACATCCCAAACAATTCCTATGAGGAATGGCTTGCTGATTTTTCTAACACACCAGCTTTTGAGCAATGCGTAAAGCTACAGTCCGGAGCACATCAATATCTCTTACTTACAGGTGAATATGATTGGAAAGAAGCTAAGCGTTTAGGTTTCCGTTCATATGACCTTCCTCGCAAAGATATGTGGCATCAAATCAGAGGATATGTTGTAAAGAATGAATATGCTGAATCACTCATTTGCGCTCTTTCTGGTGTTGACTTTATGGGGCGTTGGATGCCTGAAGCTCAAAGTAACTCAGCAATGTACAACAAAGAATATTACTGGTCTGATGCGCATACTTTCTTTAATAACCCATATTATTGTGGTTTAGAATGGGTAAATATCGATTCTGACCACCTTAATTGTGTCTTCCCTGAAAAAGTATTAATTCCTGTTAAACAGTATTATAGCGAACGAAAAGGCGAACTGAATAGTTTGAATTCAGAAATAGCTTCTATCTACTGGCACAAACCATGCGAGGAAATGTATACAAAATTGCAATTAAAGTATTTAAAAGGCAGTAATAGCGCGTTTGTTGATGGTGCTGGGGAATTAGTATGTTTTGAGAGTTCAGAGCTAATAGGTAATGATACAGGTTTCTATATCCGGTATGACAAGCTTCTTGAGTTTTTGAAAAGTAGCAGTTACACATTAGTGTGGACATCTTTGTGCGAGAAGCGCATATTGACTCCCTCGTTCGGAAAGTGGGATTTACCTCCCAAGGCAATACACATGTCTTCTGTTTATTATTTGAAAGACGGTAAAATAGCAAAAGCCAGTGAAACACTATTCGAAGACAGACTATATTATTAACGAGGTCTTGGATTGGAAACGCCTCCTTTCAATTTCTCCATCACGATCCCATCAATTTCCAACTCCAGTTTCTGCATGTTCTCCTGTAACGACAAAATGTGGGCGTCGAGGATTGGTTTCCTCAACGCCCACATTTTTTGCAGCTGTTCCAGCTTCTTTAGTTCCACGGCACACTGCTCTCGCACAGTTTCGGTATACTCCTGCACCGCAGCATCCAGTACCTCCTCATGAATACGGTGGGAGGCGCAATAGGTTTTTCCATTCCGATGATACCCACGGCACACATATTCCACACGACTCTTGCCATTCCAGCAACGGATCATAGGAATGAACGCATTCCCACATCCTCGGCAGGTCAGTAGCCCCGCGTAACGGTGCTTGGCCTGATTGCCGTTTGCAGGGCGGGCCTGCTGTTTGAGTAAGCGCTGTACCTGCTCCCATTCCTGTTTTTCTATGATCACAGGAAAGAATCCCTCATGACGATACCAGTCGGTTTCGTCAATACGCTTGACCTTACCGTTGTTATACTCCCTGCGGTGGTTGTTCAGCACACCGGTGTACGCTTCTTCCGTCAGAATGTTTTTCACGCTGGCATAAGTCCAGAGAAACTGCCCATCACGGGTTTTGTGCGTATGCCGGACTTCTCTGCCGCACCGTTCGGCCCGGAGCTGCGCCGGTGTCTTTCGCCCCGCAGCATTAAGCCGCCGGGCGATCTCTTTCTGCCCACACCCCTGCAAGTACAGAGAATAGATGAGCTGCACCGTGACTGCCGCCTCTGCGTCTATCCTGATCTGCACCGTGTTTTTGTCTTTCCAGTAGCCGAAGGGCGGCGTGATCACGATGCCGTCTTTCTGCTTCTGGCGGTATCCCGCCCGGATCTTTTTGCCAATATCCTTCGCATAGTAATCGTTCATCAGGCCGCGGACACCGATGATTAAGTCGTCTTCGTCGCGGAATGTATCAACGCCCTCCGTGGCAGAGATCACTCGCACCTGGTGTTCCCGCAGGTAGTCAATGAACAATGCGGTCTGGGTCCTATGGCGGCCAAGCCGGGATAAATCTTTCACGATGACAGCGTCAATTTTATCAGCGTCCACAGCTGCCGCGAGCTCGTCCAGCCCACGGCGGTCAAAACTCATGCCGCTTATGTTGTCATCGAAGGACTGTCCTACGATGGCGTACCCGTGCTGCTCGGCAAACGCCTGACAGATCTCCCGCTGATTCCGCAGGGAGTTCATCTCACGGTCATCATCGTTAGAAAGCCGCGCATAGAGCCATACCCGCACCTGTTATCACCTACCCCGCATAATAATCGCCGTAGATCGCCGCACCCAGCCTGTCATAGTCAAAATCTGCGGTGGGGAAGCAATCTGTCTGCGCTCCGTTTTCGAAGACGTCCAGATGGTCACGGAAGGGCGCTTTCAGCCGGATCTCCAAATCCAGCCTGCCGTCCTCCTCATGAACGAGTATCTTCTCTACCAGCATTCTCAGATGTGCTTCTGACATTTTGCCCTCTCGCAGGATATCGTCGATCAGGCTGATGTCCCGCTTCAGCTTGGCCTGTCGGCTGCGGAGCATTTCCGAAATATTCTGCATTTCTTCGATTTGTTTCTTGGCCTCCGCGATCTGCTCCTCGCGCTTGGCGATCATGCGGTCGTAGCGTTCCGCGTTGGCCTTATCCCGAATGCGTTCCATCAGGATCACCTCCACTTCCTCCTCCAGTAAGAGAATGTGCTCTTGCAGTTTACTTATTTTGGCACTGGCCGTGGAAGCCTTCGGCGTCCATCTCTCAATGAGCCATTCCATCCGCGACCAGTTTTCCTCATACATTTTCTTTGTTCGCAGGATCTCCGCGCCGATCAATCTGTCCAATGTTTCCTCGTCCACCATGTGAGATGAGCAGTGTTCCTTGCCATACCGATGGTAGGTGTCGCAGACATAGGCGACCCGTTCCCCGCTTTTCAGCTTGATTCGTTTCCCGATAAAGGTTCGGCCACAATCCTTGCAGCGGAGTAATCCCCCGTACCGGAGGATGCCCCGGTTGGTGCCCGCACGGACATTTTTCTCTTTGCGTTCTGTAAGGAGCGCCTGTGCTTGTTCCCATATCTCACGAGTCACGATTATTGGCAGATAATTCTCATGTCGGAACTGCTCATCCGCATCTGTGAAGCGGAAGGTCTTATTGATCTTATTGCGCTCGCTCTTGTGGCAGATCAGCGTGCCGATGTAGCTTTCATCTCTCAAGATTCGCGCCACCATCGTTGCGTCCCACAAATATTTTTTGAGGATGCCATCCTGGGTGTTTGGCAGTCGCTTATTGAGCAGTTCCGCCTGCATAAGCGCCGGCGTTTTCCTCCTCTGTTCATTCAGTGTGCGGGCAATGGCTTTCATGCCGCTGCCGCCGACATAGGTGGAGAAGATCAGTCGGATCGTTTCGGCGGCTTCTTCTACGACAACGACCTTTTTTGTGTTCTTATCCTTGAAATAACCGAAGGGTGGGATGGTCACGATGCCTTCCTTTTGCTTTTGCCGGTAACCGGTCCGCACACGACGGCTGCCGTCGCGGGCATAGAAGTCGTTAGTCAACCTCGAATAAAGAATGACGCTTTATGCTTCGATATATCCAACGAAATTGTAGTAGATGTGAATGTCGCGTTCCTCGTGATCGTCCACGGTATAGCGTTCGCTGATCTCAATTTTCTGAATCAGGCGAACCAGCGTGGGACGGTCTAATTCCTCAAGCTGTGCGTAGTCCTGCATCATGTCCAGCCATGCGTCTACAGAGGATTCCGTTTCCCGGCTGGCGGCAAGCTGTTCCGTCAGCTCCTTGCGGCGCTCCTGCTTTTCCCTGCGTTCGGCTTCGTACTGATTGAGCAGATTGACGCACACGCTCTCCGGGATACGCCCCAAAACCTTATCCTCATAGGCGGACTGAATCAGCTTATCCAACTCCGGCAGCCGTTTTCCGATGGCGTTCAGCTCTGCTTGCAGCGTTCGGGTACGCTCCGCGCTGGCGCTCTGCTCCCTCGCTAAAAGCTGCGTCCTCAGCGTCTCACGGCTGTTCTGCGCCCACATCGCTTTGCAACGAATGTCTGTCATGACGATCTGCGTCAGCACCTTCTGGTTGATGTAATGGGACGAACAGGCATTTTTGCCACCCGATGCGTAGCGGTTACAGACATACGCCTTGTATTCCGGCTCCTTCGCGGAAACCTTCTTGCGATAGTCCCGCATATACCGCATGGACGATCCGCAGTCCATACACCGCAGCAGACCGCCAAACAGGGCAACCGTGCCGCTTTTGCCGCTGCGTCCTCTTGACGGGTGGTTGTCCATCCGCTGCACGGCGTCCCACGTCTCCTGAGAAATCAGCGGCTCGTGGGTGTTTTCCACCTTGATCCATTCGGATTCCGGTTTGCTGACCTGCTTGTGGTTTTTGTAGGACACCGTGCCGGTCTTATTCTGTACCATGTGACCGATATAAACCTCATTGCGGAGAATGGTTTTGACCGTCACGTCGTTCCAGAACGGTGTCTCGCCCCGAAGATTTTCCCGTCCCTCTGCCATGTAGTAAAAGCTCCTTGGCGCGGGGACTTTTTCTGCGTTGAGCTGCAAGGCAATCTTGCGGAAGCCGTAGCCCTGCAAGCGCAGGTCGAAGATGTGCCGCACCACGGGAGCCGTCACTGGATCGATCTCAAGAACGTGCTTGTCCGCCTCGCTTTTCCTGTAACCAAGGGGCGCGTAGCAGCCGACATATTTGCCGCTCTTGAAGGTGGACAGCTTCACCGCCTTGATCTTGCTGCTGGTGTCACGCGCGTAGAGGTCATTCATCACGTTTTTCAGAATGACCAGCATCTCGTTGTTCTTGCGGAGCGTGTCAACGCCGTCATTCAAAGCGATGAACCGGCAGCCGAGGGACGGAAACACAAAGTCTGTGTACTTGCCCGCTTCGATGTAATCTCGACCGAGGCGCGATAGGTCTTTGCAGAGGACAAGATTGATCTTGTGATCCGTGGCATCCTGCACCAGCCGGTTCAGTCCCGGACGGTCGAAGGTCGTACCCGAAACGCCGTCATCACAGTAATAATCGTACAGCGTCCAGCCCTGTTCCCGCACATAGCGGGAGAGCATTTCCTTTTGATTTTCTATGGACACGGATTCCCCGGCGCGCTCATCGTCCCGGCTCAGCCGTGCGTAAATACCAACGATATAGTTTTCCTGCATTTTCTTTTTTAACCTCCCGAAATGCAGTGCGTGATACAATCAGAAATCTACAAGGATTATACCACAGCACGGCTATGGATTCCACTGGGCAATGTGCCGGGATTCAGTTCTCCCGATTGACTTTTTCGAGGGAGAGGGCATCCAGCACGTCCCCCATCTGCTGTTCTGCGGCAAAGAAGCTGCGCACGCGATACACAGTTCCGTCCTCCATCACCAGCTCCAACTGATCCGGCAGACGCAATTTCTTCTTCGTTTCGGGATAGTTCTCTTTGAGAAAATTGTCTGTTTTCATATCTGTATGTCCTCCGTAGTTTCGGGATGGCAGGTAGCACAGCCGATCACCGCTGTCAAGGAATCGGCTTTGCCTCGCTGCGCGTCCTTGACAGTGATGCTCTGCTGCGCAGACAGGTAATCAAGGCGGCGATGCCGCCATTTGCCAATGAAAATTAGCTGGATTTCAAGCCATTTTCAATCTCTCGTTCCAATTATAACAAGAACAAACGTTCGAGTCAATGTGATTGTTAGAGGAAGAGCAAGCACAGCAAGTGTAGTTACACTTGCGAAAAACGGCGTGGGGCGATCAGGATTTCCTTGCAGAGTAGCAAGCAAATCCGGTGAGTACCCACACCGGAAAAACAGAGCGCTCCGGCAGTCAGCCGAAACGCTCTGTTTTCATTTTTGGGGATAGTCCCAAACCCTTAAAACATACAACGGAAGTTAAGAAAAACTTGACATCCCGCCCGACAATTTGTAACCTTAAATCGTATTCTATATGAGAGGGAGGCGAAGCCATGCAGGGAGATTTTGAAGCGTTTTACTTACGGCACTTCAAGGCCATCTACCGCGTTTGCTATGCCTTTATGAAAAATGCGTCGGACGCCGAGGACTGCACGGAGGATGCCTTCGTCAAGGCGATGACCTGCGGTGTTACCTTCGAGAATGAGCAGCACGAGCGCGCGTGGCTGACTACCACGGCTATGAATATCTGCAAGGACAAGCTGAAACACTGGTGGCGGCAGAAGGTCACAGGCATGGACGAGGACACAGAGCAGATCGCCGCTGAACCGGACGAAAAGAGTGAAGTCATGGAGGCGGTCATGGCGCTGCCGGTCAAATACAAAGAAGTGGTCTGGCTACACTACTATGAGGGTTACCAGACCGATGAGATCGCGGCAATGCTGCACCGACCACCCTCCACGGTGCGAAACCAACTGCGGGATGCCCGCGCAAAACTGAAACTCACATTGAGAGGTGAGGGTGCATGAACGAAAACGAAATGAAAAAAGCGTTTGACGCTGTTGAGCCGGAGAGTGGCGCAAAAGAGCGGATGTACGCCAATATTTTGAAAAAAGCAGCAGCGCAAAAAGTAGTACAGGTCTCGGAATCCGCTCCAGCAGAAGAAAAAAGCGCGCCCAAAAAACGCCATAGCGCTCCGGCGTGGCAGCGTTGGGGCAGTCTTGCCGCCTGTCTTGCGCTTGTGGCGGCGATTGGCTTTGCCTTGCCGAAGCTGATACAGCGCACCGAGCCGGATGGCCCTCCCGTGATGGTTGGTTCACCCTTTGAGGATGTGCAGAGCGCGGCAGATTTTGAGAAACTGGGTTTCACCATTGATGCGCCCGCCAACGCAGAGAATGTAACTTACTGTATTTACGACGGACAGATTGCTCGTGTGGACTTTACGCTGAGCGGCCATGAGTATACCTACGAGGCGGCGCAGATAGATGGCAATTTTTCTCGTGCAGAGGGTGATGCTGTCGGCAGTGTCTTGCTGAACGCCAAATACAACGCTATACTTGACCGGTTATCTCCAGATAGTTGGCGGGCGCATTGGAGCCACGATACAGTCAGCTACTACCTGACAAATTTTGACGGTGCGGGAGAAGAAGCAATCACCGCCGTGGTCAATGCGCTGCTCGAATAAAACAGAATAGAATAAAAATCGGAAAGAAAATTTCTTTCCGATTTTTTATTTTTTCTCCGACATTTTGCCGCGCTCCATCGTATGAATATATGGACGGGCAAGAGGGCGGCATTTCCGGAGATGCCGCTCCGCCTGTTTCATAAAATACGAATATTTAAGGAGATCATAACGATGAAACGGATTTTGACTTTTGCACTGGCACTGGTGATGGTGCTTTCCCTCGCCGCCTGCGGCAGCAAGAGCGATGACAACAAGAAAAATGACAATGAAGTGACCATGACGGGCCAAGAGGTTCTGGAACAGCTCAAGAAGTCCCTTGGCGACAGCTACGCCAGCGATACCGCTGAAACGGAGGATCGCATCAGCGGCTATTACGGTCTGGACATGAGCCGGATTGAGAGCTGGGCGGCGGAGAGTGATTCCAATTCCAGCCTGAATATGGACTGCGCCGTGGTGTTGAAGGTCAAGGACGGCTATGCAAAGGATGCCGCTGCCGCCCTCCAGACCAACTACGAGCAGGTGCTGAGTTATGCCCGGATGTATAATATGGATTTACAGCGGGTGCTGAATGCCCGCCTGTTTGTGAGTGGTAATTATGTGGCGCTGCTGATCGAGGGTGCACAGGGCGACTGGCAGGCCAGCGACGAGGAACAGGCCAAGTTTGCCGCCGAGGAAGCCGCGAAGGTGGACGATGCGTGGAAAGCCATTTTCGGGTCTGCAGAGAACACGATTGTCATTCCCGAGGACAGTGGTGAAAACGGCGGCCTTTTTGACATGAGCGGCGATGAAAGCGAACTCATGCTTCCGGAGAACAGCGATGAGCCGCAGAATGAGGAAACTCAGGATTCCAATAAGTCAGACAAAAAGGACACTTCCAATCAGCCGGATACCACAAAGAAGGATGATTCCGAGAAGGTGCCAGCTGACAAAAAGGACGAACAGAAAAAGGATACCGCCAAAGAACAGACCGCCGGCGAAATTCTGGACAGCATGAAGATAGCCCTCGGTGCCAGCTACACAAGCGGCAGCGCCGAGAGCGAGGACCGCATCAGCGGGTACTACGGCCTTGACCTGAGCAAGGTGGAGAGCTGGGCGGCCGAGAGCAGCTCCATGTCCAGCACGAGTATGGACTGCGCCGTCGTCTTGAAAGTGAAGGACGGCTATGCCAAGGATGCCGCTGCCGCCCTCCAGACCAGCTACGAGCAGGTGCTGAGTTATGCCCGGATGTATAATATGGATTTACAGCGGGTTCTGCAGGGCAGACTCTACATCAGTGGAAACTATGTTGCGTATTTTATTGAAGGGCAGGCTCCCGATCACAATGCAAGCGCAGAGGCGCAGGCCAAGTTTGCCGCCGGCGAAGCCGCCAAGGTGGACGCCGCGTGGAGCGCGCTGTTCGGCAGCGCCAGCAATTCCATTGTGATCCCGGAGGAGAGTGGCAGCGACTTCGATATGACCGAGGGCATGGTCGGGTGATATGGTTTTTTCCAGCCTTACCTTTCTGCAATGTTTCCTGCCGCTGTGTTTGCTGGCCTATTTCCTTGTGCCGCAGAAGTGGCGCAACGGAGTGCTGTTTCTGTCCAGCCTGCTGTTTTACGCGTGGGGCGAGCCGGTCTATGTTGTCTTGATGCTCTTTTCTACTGCGCTGGACTACACCTGCGGACAAGCAGCGGAGCGGTGCCGGGGACAGCGGGGCGCAAAGATTGCGATGCTGGTGTCGGTGTGTGTCAATCTGGGGCTGCTGTGCGTGTTCAAATACAGCGACTTCCTCATTGACACCATCAATACCTTGTTTTGCATGGAGCTCCCCCAGCCGAATCTGCCGCTGCCGATCGGCATCAGTTTCTATACGTTCCAGACCATGAGTTACACCATTGATGTCTACCGGGGCGAGGCGAAAGCGCAGAAAAATATCATTGATTTCGGCGCGTACGTGACGCTGTTCCCCCAACTTATTGCAGGCCCTATTGTCCGTTACCAGACGGTAGCGGAGGAACTGGAGCACCGGGACTGCACTGCTGACCTCTTTGCCGAGGGAGTGAAGCGCTTCGCCTGCGGTGTCGGGAAAAAGGTGCTGCTGGCCAACAATATCGGCCTGCTGTGGGAGGCTGCGTCCGCGCAGGCTGCTCCCACGGTGCTGACGGCATGGCTGGGTGTCATCGCCTACGGTTTCCAGATCTATTTCGACTTTTCCGGTTACTCCGACATGGCTATTGGCCTTGGACGGATGCTGGGGTTCCGATTTTTGGAAAACTTCAATTATCCGTTTCTTGCGGACAGCATCACCGACTTCTGGCGGCGCTGGCACATCTCCATGGGGACATGGTTCCGGGACTATGTATATATCCCGCTGGGTGGCAATCATGGCGGGCTTGCAAAGCAGCTCCGCAATGTTGCGATCGTGTGGCTGCTGACTGGCTTCTGGCATGGGGCGAGCTGGAACTTTGTCCTCTGGGGCGTGTATTTTGGCATATTGCTGGTGCTGGAAAAGCTGTTCCTATTGCGCTGGCTTAAAAAGCTGCCCGCCGTTTTGCGACACCTTTACGCGCTGGTGCTGGTAAGCGTCAGTTGGACATTTTTTGCGTTCACGGACATCTCTCAGGGAATGGCATGGCTGAAAGCCATGTTCTCCGGTCCACTGTACGACAGCGGCAGCCTGTATCTGCTGTTGACCTATGGTGGGATGCTTGTCCTGTGTGCGATAGCGTCCCTACCGCTGGGAAAACGCTGCTACGAAAAGCTGAACGCACGGCTGGGGCAGCAGATGCTGACGGTGGCCGACTGTGGCGTTCTCGCCTGCATGTGCACCGCATCCATGGCGTATCTCGTCAGCGGCAGCTACAATCCTTTTTTATATTTCCGATTCTGAGGTGTAGCCATGCGAAATAAGATTATAACCTCTTTCTTCTGTCTGATGCTGGCGGTGTCTGCGCTCATCGGGCTGCTGATGCCGGATCGGTATTACTCGGAACGTGAAAAACGCACTTTGACGCAAAAGCCCAAATTTACTGTTGCCGACTTTATCTCCGGCGAGTTTAGTGATGAACTGGAAAAGTATCTTACCGATCAAGTTCCCCTGCGGGATGGCTGGGTCACGATGAAAACCTACATGGAACTGGCCGTCGGTAAACGGGAAAGCGGCGGTGTCTATATCTGCAAAGACAAGTATTTGATGGACAAGTTTACATCTTATAGCAAAAAGCAGCTTGCCGCCAACGCAGCCTCCCTTGCTGATTTACAGGAAAAGCTGGCAGCAGAGGGTATCTCCATGAATACGATCCTTGTCCCTATGGCGGCACAGGTGCTGACGGATAAACTCCCTGCCTATGCGCCCGTGGCGGACTACGCCGCTATTCTGCAAGTGCTGACCGATGCGGGCGTTGACACAACAGACGTGCTTTCTGCTCTCGCCGCTCATAGCAGCGAGAACATCTATTACCGTACCGACCACCATTGGACGAGCCTTGGGGCCTACTATGCCTATTGTGCGTGGCGCGGTATTGAGCCTACGGCGGGCGAATGGACGCAGGAAGTCCTCTGTGATGATTTCTACGGTACAACTTGGAATAAAGTTCCGCTGCCCTCTGTCCCCGCCGAGGAGATCACCGCTTGGTATAAGCACAAAAATAGAAGGGTGTCCTACAACAACGGTCAGTATGAGACGGACAGCATCTACGAGCGGAAATACCTGTCCGGCAGCGACCAATACGCCGTATTTCTCAACTCCAATCAGGCGCAGACTGTCATTGAGGGCAGCGGCAAGAGCGGCAAGTTCCTGCTTATTAAAGACTCCTACGGCAACACCTTTTCTCAGTTCCCCGTGGAGGACTATGCGGAAGTCCATGTCCTCGACCTCCGCTTCTTCAAAGGCGATGTGGTGGAGTACGCCAAAGAGAACGGTATCACCGATACGCTGGTGCTGTACGGCACACAGAATTTCGTCAAGGACACGAACATCAAGTTTTGAGAAGTGTTGAAATTCAGATTTTGTTGATTGCGTGTGCTTTGCTTTGGTCGGAACGTGAAAACATACGTCGGCATCTTTTCGCATCGCTCACAGGAGAAATGGCCCTTGATTTTTGACCCCAAATTGCACATAAATCCATCCCCTATCAGTCAGAAATGGGGAGTAGGTATTCTCTACCTCTGACCGCCAAGATTGATATTTGTTTCCGATGAGTATTGTCAAGACGATTTTCCAGATGAAACTGTAAACACTTTACAAATAGGTCAGATTCACAGAATTTTTCGGGCAAAAAGGCTTGGAATCAGGCGGGGAAAATCAATACTTGCCGGATTCATGAAGTATTTGCCGTTTGCATGTATGGATTGCATCGTTTCGTGATTTGCGGTATCGTGTAGCTGGTGCGCGGCTTCGTGTGACCTTTTGCGGTTTGGTTGGTTGTCATCCGATTCCGTGAAGTGTAAAGGTGCGTCCTGCGTACAGGGCATCGAATATGCCGCCCAAAACCGCCAGAAGTGAAAAAGCCCTGTGCTGCGTTCAATACGCAACACAGGGCTTTTCTATGTTGTAGATTTCTGATTGCATTCGCACCGCTGTTTTCTTGTCATGCTTTATGCAAGGTTGTCATTGACCAGGCCCTTGAAGCCGATGATGAGATCATCGTTCTCATTAAAAGTGTCGATATTTTCCGTTGCGGACAGGACCCGCACATCATGTTCACGGAGGTAGTCGATAAAGAGTGCGGTCTGCGTCCGGTGACGGCCCAGGCGGGACAGGTCTTTAACGATGATCGCTTCGATCTTGCCCGCTTCGACCACCTCATAGATTTTGTCGATTCCCTCACGGTTGAAGTGCATACCGCTGACATTGTCATCGAAGGATTCGCCCACCACCTCGTGGCCGTTGCTGACCGCAAAGTTATATATGATTTTCCGCTGGTTATTCAGAGAATTCAGTTCTTCATCCTCATCTCTGGACAGCCGATAATAGAGCCAGACTTTCATAACCGTTCCTTTCCGCTATGGTGTGCCGATCATGCACGACACACCATAGCACACAAGTTTCGCAATAGCTATCAAAACAAATCAGGCGACTTCCGTTTCTACTTTAACAACAAAATCGGCGGTTCGATTTGTATATGGATGATCTACAGACAGATAGTCGTGGATCATCATTTTCAGGAAATCATCGAACTGATCGTCCGTACCCACATAGGAGTACATGACGCTTGCAATATTGGATTCTTTTCTCTTTCTACCCATAGCGTTCCTTTCTCCCGAAGTCAATTCGGACAATAAAAGTAGCAGACCTCACATGGTCTGCTGCCAGTCAAAACTCACCTCGTCCTCGTGGTCATCTGCCTTGTGACCGAGGGCGATCTTCTTTTCCCGTTCTTTTTGCAGTACCTTTCTGTCGGTGTGGTGCCGCGCAGGAATCACAGGCTCAGCAGGCTGAAGCTGTTCCAAGCGGTGCCCAAGCCCCACCAGAGCAGAAGCAGTGCTGCCGCCGCCATTAGCAGTGAGATCAATGCCGGAATACTGATGTGTGGCAGATGCAGTCTGGGAAGTCTGATTCTGTGCAGAGAAAAAGAATTCTCTT
>OIZX01001020.1_pt1 | contig 16025 bp, 10 predicted proteins | sample 1588621 | NCBI WGS metagenome assembly OIZX01 (sample SAMN03283276) | human gut metagenome | biome: human-associated habitat; material: feces | host: Homo sapiens | place: Peru | collected 2012
GTTCCGGAATCGAACCAGAGACACGAGGATTTTCAGTCCTCTGCTCTACCAACTGAGCTAACTGGGCAACTCATTGCCTCATAAGTTTACAATTTATTGCAATAAATGTCAATAGGAATTAGTTTTTATTTTGAAGGGTCAAAACTTTGTAAAAATTCTTTTTCTAAATTTGGATTGTAGTAGTACACTATCATTTCCTTTGTTTTGTCATTAAAAAGTCCTACATCTATTCCTTCAGCTTCATACTTATTTAAAAGAATCATTGTCCTTTTTCCACCAAAAACCTCAAAATCCGATGTTGCACCAACTTTAGCTGCATCTGCCTCATCAACTATACTGTTAAATTCATCTGGACTTGACTTTTGTTTCTTTTCACTTTCACTAAAGCCCTTTTTCATCTTTTCATATAACTGGTCATCTAGGGTAGCCTTTGCAATTACCTTATATGGAGTAGAATTTCCCTTGGCACACAGAAAATAAAAATCTGTATATTTTATATCGTATGACCATTCCATATCCTGTTCAAATACCATCATTATATCATTTCTATAAAAATCTGTTCGTAGTAAGTATAAATCTACTGAATCCTTTCCCAAATATTCAACCTCTTCCTCATAATTCAACATATTGAGAAGTATATCGTATTCTTCTTTAGATAATTTTTCTCCATAGGCTGTTGTAAATTCTGTCTTGTCATCATTCCAAAAACCATGCTCTACTATTTCTTCTGAAGTACTTACTTCAGCCTCAATATTATTGCCCTTTGTTTTTCCCTTTTCAACTGTACTTGTATCACTATTATTACTATTGCCACAAGCTGTTAATATAAGTATTGCTCCTGCAGCCAAACCTAATATAATTTTTTTCATAATATATTTTCTCCTATCTAACTTCATTAATTGACCAGCGTACATATAAACCTTCCGTTTTATCATATTTTGATGCAACAGAGGAATCAAACTTGACTACTCCACCGTAACCATTTTTATTAATACTATATTTCCTTGACTGCGCTAAAGATACCTCTTTCTGTGCGTGCTGGTATGTTGCATATACACCATATGGATCTGCGCCACTAGCAAATCTTACTGTTACAGAAATTTCTAATGTTTTCTTAGCGTTTGGATTTAACTTTATAGATATTCCCACACCTTCAGAACATATTTTCACTCCGTTATCGTTAAGATTGTAATTCCCAACAACTTTTCCGTCTGCCTTTTGATACGCATTTAAGCTTTCCTTGCCATTGAGCTTAAAAACTATTGTTGGTTTTTCTACTCTAAAGCCAATAACATCATAATACCTACTTTTTGTAAGCTTTTTCCACTCAGTCCTTAAAGTCACTGTTTTTACTGTTCCACTACCTCTTACTGACAAATACATCCTTTTATATGTAGTTTCCCAATAAGAATCCCAATCGTCAATACTCATTAATGCCCCACCTATGCTATATGTTGTTGCAACACTTGGCGATTCTGCGCCCTCTACTTCCAATTCCTTTTCTTGATAAACACACAACTTTTCACCTTTTAACTCATCAACCAAGTCTGGCTCCATATAAAATACTGTTGTTTCATCATACACCGTAAGCATATTTTCATACTCTTCCCTGCTCATTTCAGCTCCGTAATAATTTGTATAATACGGCTTCTCCTCTGTTTCTCCATAAACAATAGTATTTAATCCAACTATCATAATTACTGATACAACTATTGTTACAAATCCTTTTCCTCTCTTCAATGTTTTCCTCTTTCATTTTCTTTTGCCTTGTTAACTAGTTTCTACAATATACGCATATTGTTAACATAAGGCTAGCATTAATAACAAATTTTGTCAATATATACCCATATCATTATTTATTTCCCAACGATTACCCTGCTGTTAAATAAGCTTCCTATCCTTCCATTTTCCATTAAAATATCTTGCTACAAAAAATGTGCTTCTTACGCACCAGTCAATAATCATTGCTATCCATATGCCAAAGGCTTTTAAGCCTACATATTTTCCCAAAATAACGCCTACTAATATTCTGCACAACCACATTGAGCATACCCCAACTATCATTGTGTACTTTACATCATTAGCTGCCCTTAATACATTAGGAAGTGTAAAGGAAAGTGGCCATATAAGACAACAGCATACTCCGTGTAATACTAATATTCTTATAGTTGCAACAGCAGTAGCGTCTGAAAGCTTATATATTTTTGTAATTGCCGGTAGTAAGACCATTATAATTACATTTAAAACTATCATCCACATATATGCAAATTTCATAAGCTTTTTGGTGTAATATCGAACCTGCTCATAATCTCCTGCACCTACGCACCTGCTAATAACTGTAACCATTGCCAAGCCCATCGCTGTACCCGGAAGTATCTCAAAGGCTGCTATTGTATTGCCTACAGCATTAGCTGTAATCTCTACTGTTCCAAAGGTAGAAACTAAGCTAAGTAATAATATTTTTCCAAGCTGAAACATACTATTCTCAATACCACTAGGAACACCAATTAAAAGGAGCTTTTTTATCATCTTAAAATCAAGTGAAAAATTAATTTTCTTAGGAATATGTAATACCAGCTTTTGATTTCTAAGAATAACGAAAACTATAATTGCTGCAACTGCTCTTGATACAAGTGTAGGAATTGCCACACCTTCAACACTTAGCTTTAGGCCATAAACAAGAATTGCATTTCCAGCAATATTAATTACATTCATTATGGTAGATATTTTCAAGGAAAGGCTTGAGTTGCCCATTGTTCTTAAAACTGCTGCACCACTATTATATATAGCTATAAATGGAATTGCTGCCATAACTATAAGCATATATCTTCGGCTAAAGTCCATTACATCTGCATCTATCTTTCCAAAGACTGTAGTTAATATGAAATTTGTACCTAAATACATAAGCACCATTACAACAATTCCGACTATTGTATTAAAAAGCATTAATTGTTCTGTCGCCTTATTTGCCTTTTCAATATTTTTACTGCCTAGATATTGTCCTGCCACTACAGCACCACCTGTAGCCAATGCAGCAAACACATTTATAAGCAAAATATTTATAGAGTCAACCAGAGATACTGCTGAAATTGCTGCCTCACCTGCCTTTGAAACCATAAGCGAATCTGCAAGTCCTACCGTAACTGCAAGTAATTGTTCTATTATTAATGGTATAATAAGCCTCTGCAAATCTTTCTTTGAAAATAGCATTGCTTTACTCCTTTCGTATTAAATTTTCCATATATACTTTAGCTTTTATGTAGTAAGCACTATATCATCATTTCTGTACATACATAATTATTGCGTTTTAAGCTCCCCTGCTTCTTTAGATGTTTTTTTATTATATATTATGTAAAATACCAGATTAATAGCTATACCAAATACTGTAGCCATTGGAGCTGCTAGTCCAATATCTGTTAAGCTGGCATTTTCCTTAATACTCATTAAATACGAAACCGGCAGCCTGACAATAAGTGTCTGGGCAAGACCCTGCAGCATTACAAACAAGGTCTGTCCGTGTCCATTATAATACCCAATAAAACTAAAGAGAATACAAGTAACTATTGCCTCTGGGCTAAATCCCTTTAAATAATCAAATGCCTTTGCCACTACCTTTGCGTCACTGGTAAATATTCTTGCAAGAATATCTCCCTTAAAGAATACGCCAATAGTAATAAGCACACCTACTGCACAGCCCATAAGCATACCTACCAGCATACTTTTCTTTGCACGCTTCTCCTGATTTGCTCCAACATTTTGTGCAACAAAAGACGACATAGACTGCATTATTGCACTTGGAACAAGCATTACAAAGCTTACTATTTTGTTTGCAACTCCATAGCCCGAGGATTCATCTAAGCCTAATCTATTAATAAATGCACATAATGCTAAAAACGAAATCTGTGTCATTATTTCCTGAAAGGCTATTGGCAGGCCTACTAAAACAAACTTCTTTATTTCCTTATTAAAGCATATATCTGTCTTTTTAAAGTTAAATGGTAACTTTTGTCTTCTTATTATAATAAGTGACAACACGACACTTACTGCCTGTGCTAATACAGTAGCAAGAGCTGCTCCTACTACATTCAGATTAAGTACCATTACAAAGAATAAGTCACCTACAACATTAACAGCACAGGCAATAGCTACGAAAATAAGGGGTAGTTTTGAATTTCCCATCCCTCTGAATATACTACTAATTACATTGTAGGCAATTATAAATACTGCACCACCACCACATATCCGTACATACATTACAGTTAAGTCAACTGCGTCCTCTGGTGCCTGCATTAAATGAGCAAGTGGTCTGGCAAAAACAATCATTGAAATAGATATAACTATTGCCAATACTGTAAACAGGCAAATTGCTCCTCCAATAACCTTACCTATTCTCTCATTTTTCTTTTCACCTATATATCTGCCTATGATTACAGTTATACCCATTGCTAGTCCAGTTATTGTAAAGGTAACCAGGTTTACTATATTGCTGCCAGTTGAAACTCCTGATATTCCAGCCTTTGTTCCAAACCAGCCTACAACTAGAATATCCACAGCTCCATACATAGCCTGTAAAATTAAAGCACCCAAAATAGGCACCATAAATTTAATCATCTTTTTAGGTATACTTCCACAAGTAAAGTCTTTATCTTCCATATATTTCTCCGTTTCAAACATAACAAAAAGAATTTTAATCTTTTAAGCAATTACATATATTAGTTTAATCTTTTTTAAAAGTCAACTAATCTTATTATCTATGTCTAAGTTTATTTTCTATAAAATTGTTTGAATTTGCCTTGGAATTAAATTACATATAGAGTTTTGATTAATTAAATGATATGTAAGGCGTGAAATCACGCCCATTTTAAGAATATTTTCTTAGAGTTTCTATCTGAAGCGAATACCCCTTCGTTATTTGACGCCTAGGCGCGTATAAGGACTTCTATCGCGAATTTTCAGATTTTACTTTCTTGATATATTATATTCTTAGTATCTCGTTTGTGTGATATTTTATTCATAATTTAAGTGCTCCAAAGGGTCTACCGGAGTGCCATTTTCTGTCATTTTAATATACAGATTTGGTCCTTCCAGGCTATAATACTTTGTAGGAGCGCCAACATAGCCAATTAACTCTCCTGTTTTAATAGTAAGTCCACTTGATACCTGTATATCCTTTAATGAACCATAAGTTACCTCGTAGCCGTTTCCTAAGTTCATACGCACAAAATTTCCAATTTCACTATTATTGCCAATTTCTAAAACTGTTGCTGCAGCACCTGCATATACAGCAGTTCCCTCAGCAGACTGAATGCAAAGAGAATCAGAGCATTTATATACATCTAAGGTTGGATGGTATACAACTGACTCCATATCAAAATCAATGATTACATTTCCACTTACAGGCCATACAAAGGTGCTTTTCTTAGAGAAGGTAAGTCCTGAAACATTAGAGCCAGCAGCTCCAGCCTGAGCTAACTGTGAGCTATTATTGGCTGTTGTCTGCTCCTCGCCCTTCTGTCTGTTATCTACTTTTTTATCTTCACCTTCTGTGTCACCCTTGTTTGCGTCGCTTTTATCTACACCTGTATTGTCGTCAGCATTCTTTTTTGTATTTCCCTCTGTGACCTTTGTTTCCTCTTGTGTCGGTAACTCTATAGGCTTTGAATTATTAATACCTGCACTATTTACATCCTCTTCTGACTTAACCAAAACCTTATCATTTTTATTTTCCGTAGGTTTATCCATATTATTTATTAATGCGCCACCCACTACAGCACATATGGCAAATACACCCAGTAATGAAAGTATATATATTTTTTTGTCTCCTAAGGCTTTTCTTTTATATCCCATAAACTCCTCCCTTTCTTGTCAGGCAGCTCAAGCTATATTGCTTTATATATTGCCTTCCAGCTTTGCAAGCTCCTAACTCTTTATAGCCGTTTATAAGATATATTTTTCCACAAAACAAAAATTGTATACTTAGTATTTTAATATTTCACCTCATTATTTATCTCCACAATTTTACTTTAACATTTAATTTTAAAATTACATATAATTTCATCCCTTGCAATATTTTCTCCCACCAAATAAAATTTTCCTATTTATTCTAATTTGCTGAATTATAATTCTCCAAAATTTTACTCATAAAATCCTTAACTGTCATATTACCTATTTGACCTATATTTCCATCTTCTTCAAAGGTGTCGTCCTCTGACATAGTAAGCCATTGCTTCTTCATATTTTTAAGTTCAATATCCACGCCAACTCTTCCGGCATAATGAACATAATTTTTTCTATATCTTTCTGCAAAGTTTGAATAATCCATCCACTTGCTTTGTGCTACTGCGTCTAGGATTTTTGTATATTCATCCTTATAAAAGCCAGAATTTGTAATAGTCTTTACTATAAGCTTGTTTTCCTGATTTCCATTTGCACCATATGCTTTAGAGGAATATGGATCACTTTTGGTCATATATTCTCCAGTAGGATTCCAGCTATTTATTCCCATACATATTTCGCAATCGTATGCAATAAATACAGCTTTATTGTCAGAGCTTCTAAAATAAACATAATGATTATTATAATTGTTTCTTAAATCGTCTGGCATACCTAAAAAGTAACTAACTGCCTCAAATCTAAGCCAGTTATCTATATCAACTACTGCTTCTAATTCCTCTTTTGTAACACCAGACTTATTTATTACAGATATAAGATTTTTTATACTTTCATATGTAGAGGTTTTCTTATTAGTTTTTAAATCATATGTATAAAACTTTTTCTTATCCTCGTCCTTTATACCAACTGTATTTGATGCGTTAGTATAATTGGCTGGTCCACTTCCCCAGGTACATTTGTATAAATCTCCATCTCTATCCTGCTTATCAAAATATCTTTTTATAAATACCTTGTCTACTGGCTCATATATTTTATATACACCATAGCTTTCCCCTGAAACCACCAACTGGCTAAGCACACAATTAGGTGCTAACACTCCCATATCCCTATACATTTCATAGGCATATATTTCTCTAGTGTAAGTAGAATCCAAATCATGGTTCCATTTCATCTCTATACCTTCAAGAGTTGCAAAGGTTCTATCCTTTCTTGCCTGTCTTTCCTCCTCAGAAGTCCACACCTTTGCATCTTCCCCATAATATTCTTCATTATCAAAGGTCTGTGTAAAGCTAAACCTAAAGTGAATAAGTGCATATACAGACATACTATTCTCATTATAGAAGTCTGTTCGTGATGTATTTCCCTTCATTCTTACACCCACTTCTTCTATAGTATATTTTTCTCCATTAATTTCAAAGGTCATATTACATTTTCTGTATATTGGTGACTTTGAGCCTTTAGAGCTGTATCTGTCATAATCCTCTTGAATTTTTCTTAATTCCTCATCAGAAATGTCCACAGTTACCTTTATCTTGCTATCTGATGAGAAAAGACTTTCGTACAATGCCAATTCTTCCTTATCTGCTTTAAAATCATCAGACATTTTTATAGGTGTATATGCTACATTTGCTGTATTATTTGTATTATCCTCACTAATGTTGCCTGCGTTTACACCTTCACTTCCCTTTTCTCCTGCATTTCCACTATTGTTTCCAGCTTCTCCCTTATTGCAGGCAGTTAAGCACACCAGCATTATGACTAAAAAAATACAACTAAACCTTTTCCTAATGTTTCCCATAAACCTTCTCCTTTTGTCATTACATTTTATTTTATCTTTATATCAGTATAGTAATACAACAAGATTTCCTTGTAGCTGGCTCCTTCCCCAGCCATATTATTTGCACCTACAATGCTTAACCCTAGTCCATGTCCATTTCCTTTAGTGATTATCCTTACCTTTTCCTCGTAATTCTCTACTGTAAAATCAGGTGAATTTAATGCAAAGCATTTCATAAACTCATCACCTGTAAGAAGGGTAGTCCCTACCTGTATATTTTTTACATAGCCTGCACTATCCCTTTCTACTATAGAAACAACCTCTAAGGGATTTTCCTTTGAAATTACTATACTATCTCTGAATTTCATTATAGTATTTGCAAATTCTTCGTAGGACATTGTTTTCATAGATAGAAATTTTTCATTTGTAATGTCCCCCTTAGATGTAACACTTTTTAAATATGGTAAATTACAGTTTTCTCCAACCTCACTTCCGGTCCTTGTTTTGCCGGACGAAAGATAATGATAATAGGGCACAATTAGTTCATCATTGTAATAGAGCATTTCCATTGCTGTATTTGAAACTGACTTCATTAACATATTATAGTTTTTTGTAAAGTCATTTTCCCACACTTTTTCCATTTGACTATAGGTAATGTACGGCAATCCCAGCTTATCAGCCTCTATGGAAGCACTATTTTTCATTTGACGATTTATGTAGGTCCTTATTACTACTGTAAATGCTTTTATAACCTCCTCATTAGATTTTATATCTATCTGAGAGGCAACAACACATGGAATAAATTCCTCTATATCCAGCTTTTCATTTTCCATTATTATAGTTTTACCACTGTTTTTTACATTATATACCTTTTTATCATTTTTCTCTCCTAAAAAATAAATCAAAATAGTTGGTATCCATAATGCAATTAATGCTAACAAAATTATCTTAAATATACTACTTCTTTTTTCTTTTATTATTTTAAAAAAATATCTTCCCATAGTTCTATTATATGTAGTTCTATGAGAAGATATGTCTATTAAAAGTCTATTAAACTTCTACTTTTACCTTTTCAAGCTTCCAAATTTCTTTTGCATACTCTTCAATAGTTCTATCAGAGGAGAATTTTCCAACATTAGCCACATTTAGCATAGCCTTTCTTGCCCAGCCTAATGGGTCATTGTAAGCCTTTTCTACCTCCTGCTGTGCCTTTGCGTAAGAAGCAAAATCCTTTAATATGAAATATCTATCTGGAGTACCATAATAATCTGTTAATAGAGAGTCATATAATTCTCTGAATCTTTCTGGATCATCTGGTGCATATGTGCCATTTATAAGCTGCATAAGCACTTTTCTTAAATCCATATCATTATTTATGATTTCTGAAGGATTGTAGCCTCCATTTTTCTCATAATTTATAACCTCGTCTGATGAAAGACCGAAGATAAATGCGTTCTCCCTGCCAACCTCTTCAACAATTTCAACATTTGCTCCGTCCATTGTACCTAAGGTTAATGCACCATTTAACATAAACTTCATATTACCTGTACCAGAAGCTTCCTTGCTGGCAGTTGAAATCTGCTCACTTACATCTGCTGCCGCAAAAATAATTTCTGCATTAGATACACAGTAATTTTCAATAAATACAACCTTAATCTTTCCATTTATTGATTTATCATTATTAATAACATCAGCAACACTATTAATAAGCTTTATTGTAAGCTTTGCTCTACGATAACCAGCGGCAGCCTTTGCTCCAAATATAAATGTTCTTGGATAAAATGGTCTGTCTGGATAATCCTTTATATTATTGTACAAATACATTATATGAAGTATATTAAGAAGCTGCCTTTTATACTCATGTAATCTCTTAACCTGCACATCGAATATAGAATGTGGGTCTACATCTATTCCATTATGCTCTTTAATATAATTTGCAAGTCTTACCTTGTTTTTGTATTTAATATTGATAAATTCCTGCTGGCAAAGATTGTCATCCACATACTTTTCAATGCCCTTGATTACTGATAGGTTGGTGGTCCAGCCATCACCTACCTTTGATGTTACCCAATCTGCAAGTAATGGATTTCCATGTAATAAAAATCTTCTTTGTGTGATACCATTTGTTTTATTGTTAAACTTCTCTGGCATCATATCATAGAAGTCTTTTAATTCCTGCTTTTCAAGTATTTCTGTGTGAAGCTTTGCAACACCATTTACAGAAAAGCCTGCACATATTGCAAGGTTTGCCATACGGATTTGATTATCCCATACAATAGCCATTCTGCTGACCTTTCCTTCATCATCAGGAAAGCGTTTTCTGATTTCTTCTACAAATCTTCTATTGATTTCCTCAATAATTTCAAAGCATCTTGGTAATAAATTTGAGAATAAATCTACTGGCCATTTTTCCAAAGCCTCTGCCATAATTGTATGGTTTGTATAAGCTGTAGCCTTTGTTGTAATGTCCCATGCTTCGTCCCATGATAAATCATACACATCCATAAGTATTCTCATAAGCTCTGCCACGCATATAGTTGGATGTGTATCATTAAGCTGGAACACTACCTTTTCGTGTAACTTTTTAATATCTTCATGGGTATCTAAATATTTCTTAATAGCCGTCTGTACACTAGCTGATACGAAGAAATACTGTTGTTTTAATCTTAATTCCTTACCAGCGTAATGATCATCACAAGGATATAAAACTTCAACTATGTTCTTTGCAAGATTTTCTTCCTCAGTTGCTTTTATATAGTCACCTTTGTTAAATGAATCCAAGACAAAATGCTGAATTGGCTCAGCGTCCCAGATACGAAGTGTATTTACAATATTATTTCCATAGCCTACTATTGGTAAATCATATGGAATAGCTCTTACTGAACGGTATCCGTCTAATTCAACTCTTTTGTTTCCGTCCTTATCATTTACCCATCTTGTATATCCACCAAACTTAACCTCACAGGCATACTCTTCTCTTCTTACTTCAAATGGGTTTCCGTGAACTAACCAGTTATCTGGCACCTCTACCTGATAGCCATCCCTGATTTCCTGCTTGAACATACCATACCTATATCTGATACCGCAGCCATATGCAGGATAACCTAAAGTAGCAAGTGAATCCAAGAAACAGGCTGCAAGACGACCTAAGCCACCGTTTCCTAAAGCTGCATCCGGCTCCTGATCCTCGATTGTGTTAAGATCTAAGCCTAACTCTTCAATAGCTTCCTTTATTTCTTTTCTTGCAGTTAAGTTAATAATAATATTTCCTAAGGCTCTGCCTGTAAGGAATTCCATTGACAAATAGTAAACTGTCTTAACATCCTGCTTTTCATATTCTTTGTGAGTAGCAATCCATTGGTCAATAATATAATCCTTTAAGCCATAAGCTACACCAATATAAATATCTAAAGGAGAGGCTTCTTCTATAGTTTTTCTGGATACAACTTTTATGTAATCTTTTACATCTTTCTTAAATTCTTCTTTAGAAAATTCTGAACTCATCTAAATAATCCTCCTTGAATTCACACATCATTTGATGTCTATTATATACCTTTTCTACCCATATACGCAATATTTGTTATGGTTTATTTTCCTCTAATGGGAATTCTACAAACCATACTTCTCCTTTGTTTATTCCTTAACACCTCTTTCCCTTTTCATTTGCTCAAACATATCATCCCATTCTGTTTCTTTTGCCCACTCGTCGCCTTTTGATATTGTTGCCCTGCCCTCTTTATTATATTTTGTAATGCCAGCCCAACACCTACTAACAGCCTCTAGCCATACTAAAGACTTCAAACAGGTTTTGAACTGGCATTTTAATATTAACCTTCTTTTTACTCTGCTGCAAAACTAAGAAGGTCTAACTACATCTTCTTAACACCAAGAGTTACACTCTCTCCATTGATATTCCATTCTTTTACATACCCATCAGCTTCGCCACAAACTACATCCTTAGCCATAACCTCTGACATAATCATATCTTTATTTTTCTTTATAATGTCTACAATCTTATCATTCTTATCAACATAAATTGTAATCATATCCATTACTTCAAAGTCAGCCTCTTTTCTCATAGTCTGAACCTTTGAGATAATTTCTCTTACAAAGCCTTCTTCAATAAGCTCCTCTGTTAAGTTTGTATCTAATACAACTGTAATATTGTTGTCATTTTGTGATACATAGCCTTCCATCTGAGTCATTTCAATAAGTAAATCGTCCTTTGAAAGCTCTACTGGACCATTTGCGTCAAATACAAGATTTTCGCCTGCATTAAGCTTATCCATTGCCTCATTGCCATCAATATTAGCAAGATATTCCTTAATTGCACCTAACTGCTTGCCATATTTTGGTCCAACAGTTTTAAGCTGTGGCTTAAATGTATAGGTTGTAAAGTTTCTAACATCATCTGTAAATTCTACATTCTTTACATTTAACTCATCTGCAATAATATCAATATAGAACTTAGGCAACTCAAATTCAGCTTTAATATACATCTGTCCGATTGGTTGACGGTTTTTAATGTTTGACTCGTTTCTTGCAGCACGACCCATTACAACAATATCAAGCACCTTTTCCATCTTATCCTCAAGGTCTTTGTCAATAAGCTTTTCATCAACCTTAGGGAAGTCGCATAAATGAATACTTTCTGGAGCATCCTTGTAAATGTTTCTGACAAGATTCTGGTAAATATCCTCTGTCATAAATGGAATCATTGGAGCAGCAGCCTTACAAATAGTTACAAGTGCTGTATAAAGTGTCATATAAGCATTAATCTTATCCTGCTCCATTCCCTTTGCCCAATATCTATCTCTTGAACGGCGAACATACCAGTTACTCATTTCATCTACGAAATCCTGTAATGCTCTTGCTGCCTCTGGAATTCTGTAGTTAGCAAGGTTGTTATCTACTTCTCCTACAACTGTATTAAGCTTTGAAAGCAACCACTTATCCATTACTGGAAGCTTATCATAATCAAGTGTATACTTGCTTGGGTCAAACTGGTCAATTTCAGCATATAATACATAGAACGCATAAGTATTCCAAAGTGTTCCCATGAACTTACGCTGTCCTTCCTGAACTGCTTTTCCGTGGAAACGGTTCGGCAGCCACGGTGCGCTGTTGATGTAGAAATACCAGCGGATCGCATCTGCTCCGTATTTCTCAAGTGCATCAAACGGATCGACTGCATTTCCTTTAGACTTACTCATCTTCTGTCCGTTCTCATCCTGAACATGTCCAAGAACGATAACATTCTTATATGGAGCCTTATTGAACAGCAGTGTTGAAATTGCAAGCAGAGAGTAGAACCATCCTCTTGTCTGGTCTACAGCCTCGGAAATGAAATCTGCCGGGAACTGTCTCTCAAATAAATCCTTGTTCTCAAATGGATAATGATGCTGTGCAAACGGCATGGATCCACTGTCGAACCAGCAATCGATAACTTCCGGTACTCTGTGCATCTCTTTACCACACTCCGGACACTTGATTGTTACATCATCAATGTATGGACGGTGAAGCTCGATATCATCCGGGCAATTGTCAGACATTGATTTCAATTCTTCAATGCTTCCGATAGAGTGCATATGTCCACACTCACACTGCCAGATATTCAGTGGAGTTCCCCAGTAACGGTTACGGCTGATTCCCCAGTCCTGAACGTTCTCGATCCAGTCACCAAAACGTCCTTTACCGATACTTTCCGGAATCCAGTTAATTGTGTTATTATTTCTGATCAGGTCTTCGCGAACTGCTGTCATCTTGATGAACCAGGACTCACGAGCGTAGTAGATCAATGGAGTATCACATCTCCAACAGTGAGGATAGCTATGCTCGAACTTCGGTGCATCGTAAAGAAGTCCTCTTGCATCCAGATCTTTTAATACTTCCGGATCAGCCTTCTTTACAAACAGGCCGGCAAACGGTGTGGATTCTGCCATATCACCTTTCTCATCTACAAGCTGTACAAATGGAAGATCATATTTTCTTCCTACATTCGCATCATCTTCACCAAATGCAGGTGCGATATGAACAACTCCTGTACCATCTGTAAGAGTTACATACTCATCACATACAACATAGAATGCTTTCTTGCGCTGTTTTGCTGCCTCATCTGCTGCACACTGGTACAGTGGCTCGTACTCTTTTCCTTCCAGATCAGTTCCCTTGTAAGTCTCGAGAATTTCATAAGCATCTTTGCCTTCTTCTGCAAGTCTTCCAAGAACTGTATCAAGCAGTGCACATGCCATATAATATACACGTCCGTCTGCTGCCTTTACCTTTGCGTAATCTTCCTTCGGATTTACACAAAGTGCGAGGTTGGATGGAAGTGTCCAAGGTGTTGTTGTCCATGCAAGAATATATGCATCTTCATCTTTTACTTTAAAACGAACGATTGCTGAACGTTCCTTAACATCCTTGTATCCCTGTGCAACTTCCTGTGCGGAAAGCGGTGTTCCACAACGTGGGCAGTAAGGAACGATCTTAAATCCTTTGTAAAGGAGTCCCTTATCCCAGATCTGCTTCAGAGCCCACCACTCAGACTCGATAAAGTTGTTATCATATGTTACATATGGGTGCTCCATATCAGCCCAAAATCCAACTGTACCGGAGAAATCCTCCCACATTCCTTTGTATTTCCATACACTCTCTTTACATTTCTTAATAAATGGTTCAAGACCGTATTTCTCAATCTGATCTTTTCCGTCAAGACCAAGAAGCTTCTCAACTTCAAGCTCTACCGGAAGACCGTGTGTATCCCATCCGGCCTTTCTTGGAACCATGTATCCTTTCATTGTACGGTATCTTGGGATCATATCTTTGATAACACGAGTTAAAACGTGTCCGATATGCGGTTTACCGTTTGCTGTCGGAGGTCCGTCATAGAAAATATAATCCGGACATCCTTCTTTTTCATCCATACTTTTCTGGAAGATCTCATTATCATCCCAGAACTTTTCAACTTCTTTTTCACGGCTGACAAAATTCATGTCAGTTGAAACTTTCTTATACATGTTTTTATCCTTTCCTGAGTTTATTTTATGATTCTTAAAAAAAGAAAGGCTTCCGTCCTGTAATAGGACGAAAGCCTGAACTTCTCTCGTTAAACCACCTGTTACATCATACTTAGGTCTAAATTATCAACCTGCATATGGTATCCTATAACGCCGGACACGCGTCAGTCCTTACTCTCCATTTCTGCAGGAATCTATTTCCTGCATCTGTTTCAGGAACTGCTGCTCTGGAGTGATCTTCAAAAATCTCTTACTTGCACCGGACTCCCACCATCTCCGGCTCGCTGTAACGTTCGGATAAATCCTACTGTCTCCGTCATCGCTTTATCTGTGAACTTCTACACACGGCTTATTATAAAGAGATTCTCGCTTCTAGTCAAGGTTTATTATGATAAAAAAAGTGCGAAAAAACGCTGTTTTCAGCGTTCTTTCGCGAATTTCTGTTTTATTATCTGCGGCGTTTCTTCTTTCTTTTCACATTACCGCTCTTTGCATTTCTTCTTTTTCCTTTTTTTCTTCTGCGACGTCTCATCTGCTTTCTGTAATTTGCAATTACAATAAGAATGATCAAGAGAATCACAACTGCAATTACAACTCCGATCACAATTTTCATAAACTTTGAAATCCCGGTTACTACAGTTGAAGTTGTCTTATCTTTCTTTTTCCCAAAAACAGCTGCACTGCTTTCCTCGTTTTTTTCTATCGCAGCTTTCACACTGCCTACTTCCTGCCCTTTATAAGTAAATGTTACTGTTCCGGATCCATCCTTGTTGCTGTCTTCTTTCACTTCTGCTTTCACATCAGAAAATTGTGCGCTCTTTGGAAGTACAATATAAGCATCTTCATCTTCATAAGACTTCACACCTTCCGGAAGCTTCTGATCCTTCAAAGATACTTTTGAGAAATTACTGTAGGCATAATCAAACATGGCACGAGTATCTATATAAGCATCATTTCCAAAATCATAAAGTACAACCGCCACAAGCTGCATATCTCCGTTATCTGCCATTGTCACAAGCGTCGTTCTTGCCTGATCTGTATAGCCGGTCTTACCGCCCTTGCAGTATTCATAATAATTATCATTCTGTGGCCAGAGCATCTTATGCTTCTGCTGGAAAGTACGTTCTTCATTCACCAGATTCGTTGCCGGAATCGTATGGCTTAATGATTGGGAAATTGTCCGGAATGCTTCCTTCTGATAAACTGCTGCACCAATCCTTGCCATATCATGCGCCGTTGTATAATGCTGTTCATCATGAAGTCCGTTCGCATTCGTCCAGTGTGAACCTGTACATCCAAGTTTTTCTGACTCATCATTCATCGCCTGGATAAATGTGTCA
>OIZX01001021.1_pt1 | contig 16025 bp, 15 predicted proteins | sample 1588621 | NCBI WGS metagenome assembly OIZX01 (sample SAMN03283276) | human gut metagenome | biome: human-associated habitat; material: feces | host: Homo sapiens | place: Peru | collected 2012
GCAAAAGAATAGACAAACTTTCTGTATATAAAATAATGTTAAAGATGTTTGAATGTGATAATTTAACAGAAACATCAAAGGAATTAAAAATTCCAATAACAACAGTAAGTACTATTTATAAGCGTAATAAAGATAAGAAGGAATTTGTATCATTAAGAAAAAAGCAAGAAAGAAATTTTGTTGAAAAAGCTGATTCAATAATAAATAAAGCAACAGATCTATTAGAAAGAAGGTTAAATGTAGCATTAGAAAATCAAAATGAACTTGAAGAATTAATAGATGCAATATATGATGCTACGGATGAGGAAGGTAATAAATTAAAATATAAAGAACGTGAAGATTTAATAAAAAAAATAACTAGATTACAACTTAATAATTTACCTGAACTTACAACAGCAATAGGAACTCTTTATGATAAAAGAGCTCTTTCTTTAGGTGATCCTACAGTAAATAATAATGTAACTATTAATATTGAGTTAACAGATGATGAATAGTAATGATAAAACGGTTAATATTAAAATATCAAAAAATGTTTTTAATGAAAAGTATTTACCTTATTTGTATAATGATGATAGATTTTTAATTTTGTATGGTGGCGGCTCTTCAGGGAAAAGTTATTTTTTGGGTGAAAGATATACTATAAAATTGTTAAGTCCAAAGAAATGTAACTTAATTATTGCGAGAAAAGCAAGCGTTTCAAATGGTAAATCTACATTTCCATTAATGAAACAAGTTATTAATAACTGGAACATAAGAAAATACTTTGATATAAATAATTCTCAAATGAGAATCAAGTGTTTACTTACAGGGAATGAAGTAATATTCGTAGGATTAGACGATGAAGAAAAAATAAAATCTATCACATTTGAAAATGGTGAGGTAACAGATGTATGGGTTGAAGAAGCAACAGAATGTACTGAAAAAGATATAAATCAATTAATAATTAGACAAAGAGGTGGAAAATCTAAGAAGCAACTTACAATGAGTTTCAATCCAACTTCAGTTAATCACTGGATAAAGAAAAAGTTTGTAGATACTAAAAGAGCTACATTATGTCATTCAACATACAAAGATAATAAATTCTTAACAGATGAAGATAGAGAAACACTAGAATCTTTTAAAGACACTGATCCATATTATTATGATGTTTATACTTGTGGTAAGTGGGGAGTACTTGGTAAAACATTTTTTGATTCAAATAGTATACAAAAAAGAATTGATACTGTAAAAGAACCGATAAAAGTCGGTTATTTTATTTTAGAAGAAAAAAATGGAAAGATTATAAATTATCGTTGGATAGATGATGTTAATGGATATATAAAAATATTTAAAGAACCAATTAAAGGTCATCCATATGTTTTGGGTGGTGATACTGCAGGAGAAGGTAGTGATTTCTTTACTGGTTTGGTTATTGATAATTTCACTGGGGAACAAGTTGTTACATTAAAACAAGAATTTGACGAAGATGAATATGCTAAGCAAATATATTGCTTAGGTCTTTATTACAATACAGCTCTTGTAGGCTTAGAAATCAACTTTAGTACATATCCTACAAAAAAATTACACGAATTAAATTATCCAAAATTATATTTAAGAGATAAAGAAGACGATGCTTATGATGAAAAATTATATAAATATGGATTTAAAACTACAAAATTAACAAGACCTATAATTTTATCAATTTTGGTTGAAATATTTAGAGATCATCCAGAATTAATAAATGATATAGAAATATTAGAGGAAGCATTAACCTTTATTAGAAATGAAAAAGGTAGACCAGAAGCTGCAAGTGGAGCACACGATGATTTAATTATGGGATTAGCTATAACTTATTACATTAGAACACAACAATCTTACATAATTGAAACTGATACTGAAGAAATTGTTATAAACTTACCATTTGCATTGCAAACTGATGATGAAGAAAGTGATGAGATTGTGAGGTGGTAAATATGGATACTATATTGTTAAGTTTCGCATTTTTAATTGTATTTGTTATAGGTTACATTGCTAGTGTATTAACTTTTTCAATATATAAAAAATATGAAAAAAATATATTTAATGAACTTATAGATAATTTTGAAAAAAAACTTAAATATAAAGATGACAAGTTAAATCAAATATTGGATGCACTCAAAAACACTAATACAGAAGATGCTGGAATAAATAACATATCTAAGGATGTTAGAGATGAGTGGTTTTATGGAACAGGAGGAAATGAATAATGGATAAAAATGAATACATTACTCAAATATGGAAAGAATTTAATGCAGGTGTTCTTTGGCAAAAGAATAATGGATTAATAGATGAATGGGAAGAATGTGAAAATTTTGTAGAGGGTAAACAATGGCCTAAAGCAACACCTAGAACGAAATCATTACCTAGACCTGTAATAAACTTATGCTCAATGATAGCAGAAAATAAGAAATCGAATATCTTAAGTTCAAAAGTAAAAATGATATTTACTCCTGCAGAAATGTTTGGAGATTTATTGGCTAAATCAGAAGAAGGAGCAAATTTATTTACTAAGTTCGCTGAAAATATTTCGAAGGAAATTAAAGAGGAACATCTTGATGATCTTGCACAAGATAACGCAGTTCAACTTGGAACCTATATTTATCATTATTTTTGGGATTCTACAATTTCAGGAGGAATGACAACGCCATATGTAGGTGGTATGCGTGGTGAAATTATACATCCAAAAAATATTGTATTTTCTAATCCAACAGAATTGGATGAACAAAATCAAAAATATATAATAATTGCAAATACTGAACCAGTTGAGACTGTGAAAAAAATAGCACAAAAAAATAAAGTTTCAGGTTGGGAAAATATTACATCTGACAATATTCTAGAAGATGAAAATGTTGACAATTTAAATTTGTGTACAGTGCTTACTAAATATTCAAGAATAAATGGAAAGGTAGTTTGGGAAAAGGCCACAAAAAATTGTCTAATACAACCACTTACTTATTGGGAACCTAGTAAAGATAAAATTAAACTTGATGATTCAAAGGATGAGTCTGAGATAGAACCAAACAGATATGATGATAATAACAATTACCTTAATAAGCAATTATATCCTATTGTTGTTCAACAACATAAGAATAGAAAAAAATGTATATATGGAATTGGAGAAGTAAAACAAAGTATTCAGAATAATAAGGCAGTTAACTTTAATATTGCAATGATGTTATTAAGTGTACAACAAACTGCGTGGCCTAAAATAATTCAAAAGGCAAATGCGCTTGCTAAACAAATGATTACTAATGAACCTGGAGAAATAATAACTGACAATAGTTCAAATCCAAATTGGGGTGTTAAATACCTTGATACGCCTGGATTTAATGTTCAAGCCTTAACATTAACAAATACAATTATTGATTTAACAAGAACAACTGCAGGTAGCACTGAAGTTGTTACCGGGGAAGTCTTAGGAGCTAATATGGCCGCATCTGCAATTATTGCATTACAAAACCAAGCGAAAAAACCAGTAGAATTATATCAAAAGAAATTGTATGCTGCATATGAAAAAAAGGGAAGAATATATGAACAATTCTTCAAATTTTATTATAACGATAGTAGAATGTTTGGTTATGAAAAAAATAATCAAACTATTGCTGCAACTATGAATGGAGAAGAATATAAAGATATTAATTTTGCTCTTAATTTAGAAGTTGGAACTGGTGGTATGTGGAGTGAATCATTAAGCGTACAATTACTTGATAAATTAAAACAAGATGGTGATATTACTGTAGATGATTATATTGATTTATATCCAGAATCAATTATGCCTTTTAAAGCAAAATTAAAGAAATTGCGTGAAAAGAAAATGATGGACGACCAAAAAATATTAGAACAAAAACTTCAAATGCAACAAGAACAAATTGATAAAGAAACTATGGCTCCTATTTCTAATGATAATACTGAAATGATAGCACAATAATGTGCTTTTATTTTGTCTTTATAGCTAGACAAAAAAGAAACTAAATCGCATTGAATAGCGCAAAAATCTAAAACGCATTGAATAGCGTAAAAATCAAAAGGAGGAAAAATGGAAGAAGAAAGCGCAAAAACATTGGATGTCGCTGAACCAATTGAGAGTGATGATGAAGTACTAGACACTCAAGAAGAACAACAAAATAGTACTAATTCTGAAGAAGTAGAAATGGAATTTGATGAATCTACAGAAAGTGAAGAATCAAATGGTAGTAATGAAACGAATAAAGAAATTCCAGAAAAAAACGTTCAATCTTCAGAAGAAAATGCTAAATATGCAGCTATGCGTCGAGAAAAGGAAATGAATTATAAGTACAAAATAGATGAGGCTTATAAAAAAGGACAATTAGATGCATATAAAGGTAAAATTAATCCTTATACTCAAACAGAAATAAAAGATGTTCACGATATCAAAGTATATGAGAACATGTATAAACTTGATAAAGAGGGCAAAAATCCTATAGAAGATTATGCTTCTTATATCGCTGATAAAGAACGTGAAGATGAATTAAATAGGATTAAACAAGAAGAACTTCAAGAGAAGGCAAGGAAAGATGTAGAAGAGTTTCAAAGTGCTTATCCAAATGTTGATTTACAAGCATTACTTGATGATGAAACATTTAAAGATTATTTAGAGGGTAAAACAAAGCCTTTAAAGGAAATATATGATACATATAAAAAGATGCAAAATAAATTTAGAAACTCTGCTATTAACGTTGCTAAACAAACTATTGCTAATTCTAATTCATCACCAGGCAGTCTTAGTAGTAATAGTGAAATAAAAATTAATTTTGATTCAATGTCATCAGAAGAGTTTAATAATTATGCTCAAAAGGTCATTGATGGAGATGTTAAGTAAAGACCTGGAATTTTTGAAAGGACAAAATAAAATGAAATTAAATATTCAATTATTCGCAACTGATACAATGTCAACATTGACAGCGGAAAATCAAACATTCTATGATAGATGTTTATTAGAAAGATGCACACCAGAATTAACATTCTATGAGGATGCACAAAAGAAAAAAATTCCTGCAGGTAAAGGAACAAAAATTGAATGGAGAAAATTTAATAGTTTAACTCCTGCAACAACACCTTTAACTGAAGGAACAACACCAAGTGGTAGCAATCTTAATATTACTAAAGTTGAAGCTACTTTAGATCAATATGGAGATTACGTAACCGTATCTGATGTTTTAGAAATGCAAGCAAAAGATCCAATTATCACTGAAACATCACAACTTGAGGGAGAACAAGCTGGAGAAACATTAAATAATGTTATAGGCGATGTAATATCAAAAGGAACAACTGTTAGATACGCTGGTAGTGCTACTTCAACTGGAGCTCTAACAAACACTGATGTCTTAACAGGTGCTTTAATAAAAAAAGCAGTTAGAGATCTTGCAAGAAACAATATAAAGAGATTCCCTGACGGATATTATCATGCAACAATTAGTCCAGAACAAGCATATGACTTAATGAATGATACATCAACAGGTGGATGGATTGATGCAAATAAATATTCAAATGCTATGCCTCTTTTAAAGGGTGAGTTAGGTTGCTATGCAGGTGTTAGATTTAAAGAATCATCTGTAACTCCAAAAGGCGAAGGAGCAAAAATTGGAAATACTGAAAATAAGTATGTAGTTCATAAAGCTCTAATTTATGGTAAGAATACTTATGGTGTTCCTGAAATTGGTGAAGGTGGAGGTAAACCAAAAATTATCGTTAAACAAAAAGGTTCTGCTGGAACTAATGATCCATTAGACCAAAGAGGTACTATTGGTTGGAAAGCAATGTTTGCAGCTAAAAGATTAAATGAACTTGGTATAGTAAGAATAGAAACTGGAGTCTCTGATTAAGAGATTCCTTTTAAATTTATGGAGGAAAAATAAATGTCAAAAAAAGATAATAATATAGAAAAAATAACTTTTAGAGGACACGCAAATTACGCTGAATATGGAAAAGATATTGTATGTGCAGCAGCAAGTGCTACTGTATTAACTACAATCAATGGAATATTATCTTTGGACTCATCTACTATAGATGTAATTCAAGAAGATAATAATATTGATATAAGTATTATTAAACACAATAATATATCTGATAAGTTATTGAGTAATATGTTAAATTCCCTAAAAACTATAAGAAGTAATTATCCTAAAAATATTGAAATAATAGAGGAGGAATAATAATGGTTAAATTTTTAGAATTTAATATCCAACTATTTGCTCATAAAAAAGGACAATCTTCAACAAGTAACGGAAGAGATTCAGCTGGTAGAAGATTAGGAGCAAAAGCTGCTGATGGTGAATTTGTAAATGCAGGTTCTATTATTTATCGTCAAAGAGGAACTAAAATTCATCCAGGTAAAAATGTTGGAAGAGGAACAGACGACACATTATATGCAACAATGTCTGGATATGTAAAATATGAACACTTAGGAAAAGATAGAAAACAAGTTAGTGTTTATGAAACTAGAGCATAATTAACTCTAAGATAAAAAAATTGATTTTTTTGAAAAAATCACAAAAATAATATTGTCAAAAATATAATAATGTGATATTATTATATTTGTTGATGGACCCTTAGCTCAGTTGGTTAGAGCATCCGGCTCATAACCGGGCGGTCGTAGGTTCGAGTCCTACAAGATCCACCATTTTATTTTGCGAGTGTGGCGAAATTGGCAGACGCACTAGACTTAGGATCTAGCGGAGCAATCCATGGGGGTTCAAGTCCCTTCACCTGCACCACTTGGAAATATTAAAGCTCATATATTTGGGTTTTTTTTATTGCTGATATGGAGTTTATTTAACTATTTAATGCAAATAAAAAAGAATAACATATTCTTTTTTTATTTTATTTGTAATTGTGCATTTGTTTTCTTTTTGCTTAATATGGATGCAACGTCTTCTTTGACTTTAGTGTAAACTGATGCTTTCATTGTTAAATCTACTAATCTTGCGTGACATTTTGAACTTAAATCTCTACATTTTTTAGCAGTTTCTGAATCTACTGATGCTTTTGCTATTCCAAATAATTCTATTTTTCTTTCTTCTAATTTAGAACTTTCAAAATTAATTGCTGCCAATTTTGTATCTATAGATTCAATTAAGTCTGAGATATCTGCTATAGTAGAAATATCTGATGCGTTATAGTAAGTACTATACATATAAAATTGTTTTTTGCATAATTCTTCAAATGATGAAGTTTTACTTTTTTTCTTAGTATTTAATTCACTTATTACATCATCTAAAGTTTTAACCTTTTTACTTTCTCCTTTATTATATGCATATACTCTAGATTTTTTAGCATCTAGTAATTGTTTTTCTATTTGCATTAGTTCTTTTTCTAATTTATCTAATTCGATTGTATAGTTAGCATATGCCTCCACTGTTGGCATTAAATCTTTAGTCATATTATCCCCCTCTTTTTAAATCGATGCATATTATATCATATTATTACTAAAAAGTCACGTATTTTTTTAAATGTGTAAATTATGTAAAGTATTATTCTTTTTAATGGTTAATTATAGTATAATTTAATATAGGTGATTTAAATGATTTATTATTTTATAGGAATTAAAGGAAGTGGAATGAGTTCACTTGCTCAAATAATGCATGATTTAGGATATAAAGTTACAGGAAGTGATAAACCTGATCATTTTTTTACAGAGGCTGGTCTTATAGAAAAAGGTATTCCTTTTCATGAGTTTAATCCAGATATGATTACTAAAGACATGGTTATTGTTCAAGGAAATGCATTTAATGATGAACATCCTGAAGTAAAAAAAGCACATGAACTTGGTCTTAAAATATTTACATATCAAGAAATGATTGCTGAGATAACTAACGAAACTAAATTAGTTGCTGTATGTGGTTGTCATGGTAAAACTACAACAACTACTATGATGAAAACAGTATTAGAACCTTTTGGGGTAAATTATCTTATTGGAGATGGAACTGGATATGCTAAGAAAGGAAATGAATACTTTGCATTAGAGGCTTGTGAATATAAAAGACATTTCTTAGCTTATAATCCATATTATACCATTGTAACTAATATTGAACTTGATCACACAGATTATTATAAAGATTTAGATGATGTAATGGATGCATTTAATGAATTTGTAAGTAAGACTCGTAAAGCTGTTATAATGTGTGGGGACGATGCTAACAATAGAAGAATTAAAACTGATAAGAAAGTGTTATATTATGGATTTAATGATAATAATGATGTTGTTGTAAAGAATGTTACTCATGATGAAGAAACAACTAAAGCAGATGTTTATATTAATGGAGAATTGTATGATACATATACTTTTCCTTTTGTAGGAGATCATCTTTTATTAAATGTTTTAGGTGTTATAACAGTTTGCTATCTTGAAAATTTACCTAAAGATGTGGTTAAAAAACAAGTAAGTATAATTGAACATGCTAAGAGAAGATTTATCGAAGAAAAATTTAGAAATAATATATTAATAGATGATTATGCTCATCATCCAACTGAAGTTAAGGTTACAATAGAAGCAGCACGTAAAAAATATCCTGATAGAGAGATAGTTGCATTATTTAAAGCACATACTAGATCAAGAGTTCAATATTTTCATAAAGAATTTGCTGATGCATTAAATCTTGCTGATAAAGCATTTGTTCTTGATATAGGAGAAGATAGAAAAGAATTTGGGTATGAAGGAGTATCTTGCATGGATATAATAAAAGACTTAAAGAATGGTGACTATATATCACTTGAAGAAGTTGATAAATTACTTCCATATAAAGACACTAATGCAGTACTTCTATTTATGAGTAGTAAAGATATATATGTTCTTGAAAATAAATATAAAGAAATAGCTAGTAAATAGTTATTTCTTTTTTTAATACATTAAAAAAGAAGGACTACTCTCTTCCTTCTAATCTACATAATAAATCGATTTTGAACATTTCTTTTTGTGCGTTTGCTTTAGAAATCATTATACCTTTATAAGCTGTTAATTCTGATTTATGACCATCTAATAATATATCTTTTGGTTCTAAATTATTTAACATAACAATATTATTATTTTTATATACTGTGTAGTTTAATTTAACTTCGCCATATACTTTTACAAATAATGAGTCAGTTGGTAATCTTAAATCATAAGTTTCAGTTTGTTCATGTTTATTAATTGAAACTAATTCTCCAACGAATTCACCACTTCTTAATTTAGGATAAAAATCAAACATTAATTTCTTATAAGCAACCATGTTGTATTTCTTTAAACTTCTTTCTAGTTTCTTGAAATTGTTCTCATCTAAATAATCTAAAATAAATCTACCTTTCATAATCATCAAAACCCCCCTTAATGATTTGTACATAGATTATAGCATATTTTTTGAAAAAAGTCAAATAAAAGTTATTTTAAGGGAATTTAATATTTTATGATTAGTTAGTTGTCTTTGCTTTTTTCGCCTCTTATATGTCTTAAAAATGCTTTATTTTGATAATTTATATATTAATATTTCGTTATTTGTTTTATCTGTTCCTAATAATTGAAAATTTGGTATATGAAATGATAGTCTTTTTAGTAATGAAAATAGTTTAGTGGTTTTAAGTTCTCTTATTTTCGATGCTTTACCTACTGTGTGATTGTAGAATTCTTTATCTAATAAATAGAGTTTTCTTTGATATTCAGTTTCTTGCGTGTTACTTGATAGTATTTTATTTATAAGTGATTCTGGCCATCTTAAATGAAATCTTTCTTCTTCGTTTTTACTCATTATTTCGTGATATTCATAATTTAGTTCTTGATTTGCTGGCACTTTTATAGTAGTTATACCCTCTTTATTTAAAAGTTTTATTAGTTCTATTAATGGAAATATTTGATTTGGATGAACGTCTTGTATTTTTATTCCTTTATTTAGTTTATAAAGTTTTCTTTCTATTTTTTTATTAGTTGTTTTTATTAAGTCTGATTGTACAGCGTATATATAACATACTTTTTCATCATTTTCTTCTCTAATAGCAAAGTTTATATGAGATACCGTGTGTGAAGAATCTTTATCCCCTAATATAAAATAAATACTTTTGCATGTTTCGTCCCATGTTTCATTTACATTAATTAATGATGTTACTTTGTATCCTTCATAATTATCTATTTCTATATTATTATATTTATCTAATGTATCATCATTTAAAAAGTCTGATTCTTTCTTTAAAAATTCATTTATGTTTTTGAAGTCATTTTTATCCATTCTAAGCCATATTCTTGATAATACATTTATACATATATTTCTTTCACTAACGTGGATATTGCGTGATGTGTATAGTCTTATTTGAGAGTTTACTATATCTGTGAGTAATTTAAAGAATTCTATTGGATTAGCTATTTCAATATTTGGGTAATTAGATTTTTTTATATCTTTTAATTTTTCTATATTTTCTTCTGTTATGGAAGGAGTCCAATAGTTTTTTAATATAAATGGTTCATTTTTGACTTTTTTTAATAGTTCTATACCTTCATTATTAAAAATAAAGTTTATTCTTGGTATTTCATTTTCTGCTTGCACAGATGGTATAGTTATTGTAATGAAAATTTCTATTAATTCTTTAAATTCTATTTTTCTCATATTTCTTTCCTTGAAATGTATAATAGCATAATAAAAAGAGTATTTCTACTCTTTATTTTTTATTTCATTATGAAGTTTTTCTACGAATTCGTTTATCTTTAATGTATGTGTTTCATTAGAACCACGTAGACGATAACTTATTGTTTCAGAATCTCTTTCTTTATCTCCTAGTATTAGAGTGTATGGAACTTTTGAGATAACACTTTCTCTCATTTTATAATTTAGTTTTTCATCTCTATCATCTAGTTTAACTCTAATGTTTTCTTTTTCTAATATATCTAGTATTTTCTTACTATATTCTAGATGATATTCCATATTAACTGGGATAATATTTGCCTGAACTGGAGCTAACCATAATGGAAGAGCACCTTTTGTTTCTTCTAGGATGTATGCCATAAATCTATCAAGTGAACCTAAGATTGCTCTATGAAGAACTACTGGTGTTTTCTTTTCACCATCTTTATCTACATATTTTAAATCAAATTTAGCTGGTAAACAGAAGTCTAATTGACAAGTAGATAGTGTGTATTCATTTCCAACTGCTGGACGAACATTAACATCTAATTTAGGACCATAGAATGCTGCTTCACCTATTTCTTCAGTATATTCAATGCCTAATTCATTTAATACTTCACGTAGTTCGTTTTCTGCTTTATTCCACATTTCATCATCTGGATGATATTTTTCTTTGTCTTCTGGATCTCTTAGCGATAAAACACATCTATAATCTGTGATATTGAAATCTTTGTATACATCAAATATTAAGTCTACTACACTCTTGAATTCTGATTTAATTTGTTCTGGTGTTACGAATAAGTGTGCATCATTTTGGCAGAAGTGTCTTCCTCTTTCAATACCTTTTACAGCACCTGATGCTTCATATCTAAAGTCATGAGCTATTTCACCTATTCTAATTGGTAGATCTTTATATGAATGTAATTTATTTGAATAAATCATCATATGATGTGGACAGTTCATTGGCCTTAATACAAATGATTCTTCATCTACTTGCATAGCTGGAAACATGTTTTCTTTGTAGTGATCCCAGTGTCCTGAAGTTTTATATAAATCTACTGTTCCAACACATGGAGTTAATACATGCAAATATCCTAATTTTCTTTCTTTTTCTTTTATATAGTTTTCAAGTTCTTGCCAAATAATGTATCCATTTGGTAAGTACATTGGAAGACCACGACCTATTAAGTCATCTGACATGAATAGTTCCATTTCTTTTCCTATTTTTCTGTGATCTCTATTTTTACAGTCTTCTAAGTATGCTAAATGTTCATTTAAATCTTCTTCATTTTCAAAACAGATACCATATACTCTTTGAAGCATTTTATTTTTAGAATCACCTTTCCAATAAGCTCCACTAACTTTTAACAACTTGAAATATTTAATTTCTTTAGTTGAGTTTACATGTGGACCTCTACATAAATCTATAAAATCTTCTTGTCTATATGCTGAAATTACTTGCTCATGTTCATCCATTCTACTAATTAAGTCTATTTTATATGGATCATCTTTGAACATCTCTAGTGCTTCTTCTTTAGATAATTCTATTCTTTTGATTAGTTTATTATCTTTAGATATTTTTTTCATTTCTTTTTCAATTTTTGGTAAGTCTTCATCTGTTAATGATACGTCACCTAAGTCTATATCATAATAGAATCCTTCGTTAATTACTGGTCCTACCCAAAATTTTGCTTGTGGATACAAATGTTTTACTGCGTGTGCTAAAAGGTGAGCACAACTATGATTTAAAACATTTAATCTTTCATCATTTTTAATTTCTTTCATTATTCTTCATCTTCCTTCATTCTTTTTATTTCACTTCTATTGTATTTTTTTGTAAGGACTACTCCTCTTCTTTCTAATTCTTTTCTAGCTTCTCTACTATTTTTATAAGTATTAAATTTTCTATTAAGTAATTGTTTTAATTCGTAAATAGACATACTTGCGTAGTCGTATTTTTTATCTGTAACTTCTTCTACTTTGTCGTATTCTATTTGTACTTCTTGTACTTCAAAGTCTGTTTTTAGTGTTGGAACGTAATATGGAATAACAGTTTTACCATCACTTACCATCATTATTTTTCCATTTAATAGTTCTTCTGGACACTTTTCTACGTGAGCAAATGTACTTCTTTTTAAATCAGGAAATAACTCTTTTGCATCTAAATGGGTTATTCTCTTCAAGTCGATTCCATCCAGTCCTAATGTTCTTGATAAAAACTTCGATAAAGTTATTGTTTCATATTTCATATTAACCCTCCCCTTATAAAACAAAAAAAGGAATAGTAAGGAGTCTTGAATAGACGGTACCATCCCTTTATTTAACTTATTATAGTTTTGTAACGAAAACCACTCGTAGGTTATTAACCTCATACAATTGGTAGTAACTATTAAATTATTATATTAGTTTTCACCAAACACTAACTCTCTTTAATAATATTTTTAATAATCTCGTCCAATTAATTGATTTATAAGTTAATGTTAACACAATTTTTTTACTTAAGCAACATCTTTTAGTCTTAAAGTTCTATTTCTTTGTTTAACTTCAGCTAATGCTTCTACTTTTTCTCCTAAAACTTGTAATTCGTATGCATCTAATTCAGCTATAGCTTTTGCTATATCGCTTTTAGTAACTTCTTTTTCAATTATTGTAGGAACTTCTTTAACTACTCCTGTATATGGAGTAATATCTAATTTATCTTCATTAGTTGTTTCACGAGTAATATATTCAACTGGTGTTTCATATGTGTCATATAATGTGTAGTCATTCTTACGTGCTACATATTTTTCTGGTTTTTCAAATACAATTTGTGGTTCCATTGGTTTTGATAAAGAGGCTGATTTTAAGAATTCTTCTCTTTCTTTAATTGCTTCTCTTTCTTCACGAGTAATATATTCTCCATTTTCTATTTCTTTTTGTACTGCTCTATCAATAGGATCTTTTCCTTGTACTAAAAGTATTGCTTTTACAGCATAATAACCAGGTATAAATCCTCTAAAGAATTTTCCTAAATTCTCATTGAACTTATACATACTATTTTTATTTTTTAAGACATAACCTTCGTCTTTAAGTTTCTTTTCAATTATAGGTCTTACTGAACCAATTACTGCTAAACCATATGCAGTAGAAATTAATTGAGCTATAATGAATGCTAAAATAACGTTTTCCATTATATATTCCCCCTTAATAATGCACATATTATATCAAAAAAAGATAGATTTGTCAATCTATCTTATATTTTTAGGAATCAGTTTTGTTATTTCTTTTATTTTTACTTATTAGGTTTTCCTCTATAGTTAAATATTTGATTCTTTCAATAATTCTTCTTGCTTTGATTTCGTCTATTCCTTTAGGCGTTTCTGAAAGGAAAGTTTCTAATTCATTAATGTTATAATTCGATGTAAAAAATGTTGTTAAGTCATTATCCATTCTATATTGTAATATTGTCCCAAGTACTTCGTCTCTTGCCCACGAACTATTGTTTTCAGCTCCAATATCATCTATTAAAAGTATATCGCTTGTCATTATTTCATCTATTACATCATCGTAATTATATTCGTTAAATGATGCTTTTAATCTTTTTAAAAGTGATGGATAATATACATTTACTGTTCTAAATCCTTTGTTTGATAGTTCATTTAATAATGCACTTAGTATGTATGATTTGCCACTACCAAATGAGCCACTTAAATAAAGCCCTTTTACTGGTTCATTATTCATTTTCTTTTTTAAAAAATCTTTTATGTATTTAAGTATACTGCTTCTTTCTTTTTCAGTGATTAAGTCACTAAGAGATGCATTCATTAGCACTTTAGGAGTTTCAAAGAATGTTGTTGTGTTGTTTACTTTACTTTCTTTGAAATACTTACATGGTTTGTATGTAAAATCTATAAAGTTTTTTTGAACTACTGGATAATATACATGCCCTTCTATTTCGTTTTTGCATTTATCTAATCCTTTACATTTAGAACAGTTTTTAAGCTCACAAACAGTTGTTTCTAATTTTGAAGTGTACTTCATAAGTGTTTCTTCAGCGCATTTAAGTCTTGCACATAGTTTAGTAAATGTTTCATCTTTGCTAGCAAGAACAAATTCACGTCTTAAATCATCTTGTATAGCTTTTTTACCTTTTCTTACAAAATTACTTCCTTTTATCATTTTCTAAACTCCTCTATAAAATTCTTAAATTCTGTGTCACTTTCTGTATCAGATGTTTCTGATTCTATTTTTTCATTGAACCAACTTGGCATTACTTTGCTTTTTGGTTTATCATCTTTTTTATATTTCTTTTTATGTTCTTTTTCGGCTAAATTCATGGCTTCTTCGGCAGTTTCTACTCCACTTCTCTTCCATTGACCTGCAATAGTTTCTACATAGTTTTTAACTAGTTTGTTATTGTTTGTTTTAAGAGTATAGTCAATCAAAACATTTACAACACCTGGATTTAGATTTAAATCAATTAGTAGAGTTTCTAATATTTTCATATCTCTATCAGTAGGTTTAGCACCTTTATATTTAGCTTTTAAGAACTCATATGGTGAATGACTTTCAAATACTTTTATGATTCTACCTTTCTTACTATTATCGCCACTAGCACTCTTTAAATATTCTGGTTGGCTCTTGAATAAAAGGCTTGGAAGACGATTATCATTATTAAATTGATAGTATTTTCTTACATTCTTTCTTAATTCTTCTTTATCAATATTTCCTTTTTCATTTAGACTTGCTCTTACTAAATCTGCCATATTTACTGGATCTACTTCATAAAGGAAAGATAAGTTTGTTATTAATTCTTTTGTGCTTTTATTAAGACATTTTTCATTAAACATTTCTTTTGGTAAACTTGATACCATTAAATCAAAGTCATAATCAAGTTCAAATTTAAGCATAAGTTTATTTTTAGATACTACCTCATCTGTATCAACCTCTAAAGCAGTGTAGTTTCTACTTTTGAATACTGAATCAAATGGTACTGTTATGTCTTCATAATCTCTTAATGACATATGTGGTAACTTAAAATAATCATAAAGTCTATTGTATTCATTTTTACCAACGTTGTTATATAAAACTACATTAAATATTGGGTGACTAAAGAATTCTTGAGCAGATACTGGACTATATAGTTCATATACGTAACTGCCTACTTCTCCTTCGTGATAATATGTCTTTAAAAGACCTATTCCTTCCAAACGCAAACGTGCTTCTTTAATATTATCAAGCGATAAAGTCATGCTTGTCATTAAATGATGGTGAGTAAGTTCACTTGATATAAAAGTGTTCTTAGTTTCCATTTGAAGTTTTAAGTATAAAGTAACAGCAGTATATCCGATAATAGGCATATAAAGCATATTTAAAATAAGTCTATCATGTTCATTTAATAAACTTTTATCAACTACTTGATAT
>OIZX01001022.1_pt1 | contig 15993 bp, 12 predicted proteins | sample 1588621 | NCBI WGS metagenome assembly OIZX01 (sample SAMN03283276) | human gut metagenome | biome: human-associated habitat; material: feces | host: Homo sapiens | place: Peru | collected 2012
CATAGACTAAAAGATGGTAAAAACTTTGGTTTAATAGAACCAGAAGCATAACAAAATATAAAAAATCAAAGAGGCTCAAGTTAATGAGCCTCTTTTTAGAAATTATAACTTAAAGGCAAAGAAGTTTTGCTTTTGAGTTTTTACATTGAAAAATTTTCTCCAAAAAACGTTTCTTTGAAAAGCAAATTGTTCTACAGCATGTTGATTATCAGAAATTTTTAAAACATTTGGACTAATACGTAACAAATCTTCAAAAGTAGAATTAGGTGATTCAATTAGCTTCAAAAATTCATCATATGGAAATTTAATAGATAAATTTTTCAAAATGATAAATTTACCTGATTTTTTTAAATAGCCTAATTCAATTTCATTTTCTTTCAAATAACAATTTTTCCAATCACCATCAAATGGACAATCTTTAAAAATAACTACAAACCGTTTTTTTGAGTACAATTCTAACATAAAATTTCCTCCATAAAGTGTGTGTATTTCGAACGTATGCTATTATATCATAAGATTATGTAAAATTCAATGTTAATGAAAAAAATATTGAAAAATTATTGACAAGATGTGACAGAAATAGTTTTATTATTTGTAAAAATAACCATACCTGGTTTTGCACTATTAGGTTTTTTTACATATTGAACCTTGCAATAATCAACAGGAACATTAGATGAGAGTTTTGCTTTGCTATGTTCAACAGCAAGTTTTGCACATTTTACTAATGTGTCATCAGAAATATTTAATCCTAAAGTTTTTATTATAACATGGCTTCCTTGAATATCTTTTGTATGAAGCCAAATATCATTTTTATTTGCAAATGTAAATGTAAGCCAATCATTTTCTTTATTATTTTTTCCGACATATACATCAAAATTATCTATATTAAAATGTAATGGGGAGTATTGTTTTTCTTGTTTTTTCTTTTTTGAATTTTTTGTATTTTTTTTCTTTTGAGATACTTTATTTTTTATTAAATTTTCTGAAATTTCGTCTAAAATTTCTTGAATTTCTTTAGTAGAAGAAGCTAACTCTATTTCAAAAATAATACTATCAATATAATTTAATTCATTTTCTGTTTCAGCTTTTTGAACTGAAACAATTTGAAGTGCATTTTTTAATTTGTTATACTTTTTGAAATAATGTTTTGCATTTATATTTGGAGAATATTTTTTATTTAGTGGAATTTTGATTAGATTATTATTATCATAATAATTTTCAAGTTCAATATAATCTGTATGTGTATTTGTTAATTTATATAAATTTGAAGTTATTAATTCTCCATAAAGTCTATATTTATCTCTTTCTTCACAATCTTTTAATTTTGTATTAATACTATTTAAACGGTTTAATAATTTTTTTTGCGAATCAGTTACTAGTTTTAAAGCATTATTTTTGCAATTATTAAATGTTTCTTCTGTTTCTCTTGAAAAATAAAAATTATCTATAAATTTATTTAAATAAAATTTTTCAACTGTAACATTATTTCCTAGACTTAAAGTAAAATCAGAAAGTTTATTATTCTTATATACTTCTGTAAAATATAGATTATTTGGAAATGTTAAAATATTGTTTATATATTTTTGTAATTTTAATAAATTTTCTTTATTAATAGTAGTAATATTACATTTTTCAAGAGCTGATTTTATAAATGATAAACTAAAACCATTAAAAGTGTTTGCAAATAATTTTGAAAATTCTTCAACTGATAGATTTAAATTATCTTGAAAGATACTATATATGTCAGATATTTTAGTGTAATCTAATTTTTCAGAAGTTGGGAAGCTATAGGTTCTAGAGGGAAGAATATCTCTGTAAATAGTATCTGTTGCCCAAATGTGTCTTAATGAATCAATTATAATATTTTTATCATTAATTAGAATAATATTACTATGTTTTCCCATTAGTTCTATAATTAGGCTTTTTATTTCAATTTCATTAAATTCATTTATTGTTTCAATATTAATTTTTACTAATCTTTCTAATCCATACATTTCGATAGTAGAAATTTTACCACCAATTAAGTGTTTTCTTAGTAACATACAGAAATTTGGTGCTACAAGAGGATTTTCTTTTGAATTTGTAGTTAGATTTATTCTGCAATTGTGTGCATCAATACATATATTTAATGCATAATGGATTGAATTTGAATAAATTCCTAGAAGAATAGTATTTTTATCTGGTTGGTGGATTTTATCAATTTTTCCACCAATTAAATCATTTTTTAATTCATGTGTAATCGCTTGTGTAACAATTCCATCAAATGCCATTAGAATCAGTCCTTATATATAAATTTAGATTTTATATGGATATCTATAAACCTTAATGATAATACCACAAAAACTGGCTATTGTAAATAATCTAATGGATTTACATAGTTGTTTTCAATTCTAAAGCCTATATGAAGATGACAGCCTGTTGTGGCTCCATTTGTTGGTTTTCCAGTTGCTGGATCACTATAAGTATTTCCAGATACTCCATAAACATATTTAGGTCCAACATTACCAATAATTTGGCCTTGTTTAATTAGTTCATCAACATAAACAATGTAGATAGGGGAGACATGGCAATAAGAAATTTTTATGCCATCATAATTAGTAAGTGTTATTGTATATCCACCACCTCCAAGGAATCCAGTAAAAGTAATTATTCCATCACATGTGGCAATTAAATTTGTTCCTTCAGGTGCAGGAATATCAATACCTTTATGAAATGTTGAAGCTCCTGTTGTGGGAGCAATTCTTTTTCCAAATTTTGAGGAGAGAGTAGTATAACCTGGAATTGGCCAAGCGTAATTAGAATTACCTAAAAATATTAAATCTTTTTTAGTAGGTATTTGTTCAAAGTTTGATGAAGAAATTATTGGAATAAAAAGTGTGCATATAATAAGTGTAAATATAATTATTGAATAAAAAGTTTTTGACAAATAATCAGTCCTTTCATGAAAAAATAGAGAATAGTTAATACTATTCTCTTCAATATGGCAGGGGTACTAGGATTCGAACCCAGACAAGCGGTTTTGGAGACCGATGTGCTACCATTGACACTATGCCCCTAAATCAATTACTTAATTATATTAACACAGATTAAAAAAAATTACAAGAGATTTTATAAAAAAATATTATTAGATAAAAAGAAAGTCTATATTTTATAGACTTTCTTTGATATTAGAAATTAAACTTTTTTGATTTTACTGCAAAGGCAATAGTTGATACTGTAGCAACAGTTATAAATCCAAATAATATCGGAGCACCTGTTTTTGGTAATTCTTCTGGGGCTTTTGTTTCATCTTTTGTTGGTTCAGTTATAGTTGGTTCTGTTTTTGGCTCTTCAGCTTTTATTGCAGTAAGTTTTAATTTTGGTGTTACATTTGATTCTGTAGTTTTTTCTGTATTATCAAAATCTTTATAATTAATTTCAACTTTTTGGTTTGTATCTAATATTTGATCAATTATTTTTTCATTAAATTCATCTTTTAATGTTAATGTATATTGAACTTTTAATGTTTCTTCAGCCTTTAATTCTGGAATTGTCCAGGTTATACTATTTGTTTCTTTATCAATTTCAGATGATATTTTTAAAGCATCCATACCTTCAACATAAGCCATCTCAAAATTATCAATGATATATTGAGGGAAATAGTCAACAATTGTTATATCTTTTAATGTTTGTTCAACTGGAACTAAATCTGCATAGATTTGTTCTGTAATTGTTTTTTCAATTTCATTATCATTTATTTTATAGAACTTTCCAATAGTAGGTTGAGCTGTTGTTCCAAAAACACCTTGAATAACTTGACCATATGTATAAGATTTTCCTGTTGTATCAGTTTTGAAAACAGCTTCTTCAGAACTGATACCTGTTAAAAGTGAAATTACATTGATGTTTTTTAATGATTTTAGTGTTTCATTAGTTGTGGAAATAACTTTTTCTAATGCTTCAACAGATACTAAATCAGAACTTCCAACACACATATTAGGCAAGCCATCTGTTAACACGATTAAATATTTGTTATTGTCTTCAGTTGAAAATGTTTTTTGAGCTAGTTTTAGACCAGCATCTAAATCTGTATAAGCTCCAGTTCCTTCAATAGAATCGATTTTTTCTTTTAAAATAGAAAAATCGTTTGTAAAGTCAGATATTAATTGAGCATCTTTTTCTGTTCCTTGTTCTGAAACTTCAGAACTTGATGAGAATGAAACAATACCAATTTTTAATGTAGATGAGTTTAATGCTAGTAAGTTTTCGATAAGTTTATTGGCAGAATTTAAAACTAAATCTTTTCTTGTAACTTCACCAACTTTATCTGTCATGCTTGAAGAGTTATCAATTACTAACATTAATTCTCCTTCTGGTACTTTATTGATTGCATCATTATTAATTTGTAATTGTAATGTAACTTGTTTTTTGTCTAATTCAGAACTTACAATTCTCTTTTCAAATTTTGAATTTTCATTTAATTTAATATTACAAATATTATTTTCAACAATTTCCATTTTTACTGGTGTTGAGGCAAAAACAGTTGTTGAAATTAAAATTAATAGCAAACATAATGCTATTGAAATTTTCTTTTTCATAAAAATCTTCCTTTCTTCTTATTGTATCAGTAATATTTTAATATATTAAACAGAAAAATGCAATAGAAATATAAGGTTTTTTATAAAGAAAAAAGGCCCATAAGGACCTTTTGTGTGTAGGAAAAATCGCCAATATAGGTGATTTTTCTATACATTATTAATTATGTCTAAAGGATTAGCAACATCCACCTCTGTTACCACCACAACAGCAACAAATTAAAAGTATAAGAATTATTATCCAGCAGCAGTCATCTCCAAAACCAAAGCCACATCCACAACCTCTATTTTCTGGCATACAAAACACCTCCTTTATAATTAAGATAAGATTTGCTAAAGAATTTTAAGTAATTCTTTAAATTTTTTCTTTTGATAATATATAATATGGTAAGTTAGAAAAAGTGTTACACAATTTCCTACACAATAAAAAATGAAAGAGAATTTTATCTCCTTCATTTAAATTTCTTTATTAAAGTTTCCATTTGTATATTGATTTCCTTCAAGTTTTTTACCAGTTAAAACAGTCTTTATAATATCATTAATTTCAAAAATGTTTTCATCTAAAATATCAATTCTTGCAAAATCAATAGGGAGTCCATCATATTCGATTGATGTTATTTTACTATTGTAAATAGTTGTAATTGTTTGGATATTATCTGGTATAATTCTAAATAAAAATCCAAGTCTGTCTTTTAAATAATATTTATTTATTGAATTACATTTATGATCACATTCAGAATAACATTTATTTGATTTTCCTAATAAACAATAATTTGAGTTCATCAATGGAGTTCTTCCATAGACAATTAATTCTGTTTTCTTGTTTGTGTTAAAGTTTTTTAAATCAGTTTTGTTAAGTTCAGGTGATAGTGTTATTGTATTTGCAGGTAATTCATTAATAGTTAAATTGTTAAATATATTGAATGTATAATTACATATAAATTCATAATCTTTGTAATCTTTTAAAAGTTCAAAATTTCCTATATTTGATAAAACAAATCCTTTTATTTTGTATTTTCCTAAAATAGTTGGTAAGTTATTTTTTATTAATCTATTGTAATTATTTCTAATTATTATTGGCATATAAATATATGTATCAAATTTTTTACAAATATCTAAAAGTAGGTGAGAGAAGTCTTTATTTATAAAATATTTGAATGGTATATATATTTTAGATACAGTTTTTAATTCTAAATAATCATAACTTAAATTTAATGTATTTAATAATAAACTTATTTTTGTTTCTTTATGTGATGAATTTGGATTGTTTTCTATATAATTTGCATTAGATAATCTTCTAAAACTTGAAATAAGTTTTTCTTCATATTGAGCTAATGCTTGTCTTCTAAGTTCATTAATTCCACTAATACTTGGAACATAAAGATTTTCTCCTAATTCAATATCTATATTTTCAAAATTATAAGGCGTATTATTAGTTTTACAAATTTGAGAAATAAGTCTTTCTTTTGTCATAGGTGATTTTTGAGCAGGTTCAGGAATTATATTAGAGTCAATCTTAACAGAGATATTGTCATCAAATATTTTTAAAGAAATAGGGGAGTTTAAGATAACTTTCATTTCACAAGATAATTTTCTTTTTCTAGACTCTTTTTCAATAGTTTCTAATGCAAAAGTTGTTAATTCTTTATCAGAAATCTTGAATAATTTGTCACCTATAAAAATATCACCTTTCATTCTACCAATTTTTATTTTATCACCAATATGGGCTTCTGTAATGTTTTTATCATTTTTCATTAATTCAGAGATAGTATATAGATTTGTTTCATGTTTTTTATTTTCAACACAAATTTTATCTCCAATATGTAGAAATTCATTAGTTGTAAATGAAATGTATCCATGATTTTTATTGAAATTTGAAATGGTTCCTAAATATATTCCCATATTATTAGATTTTTGAGGATATATTAATTTTCTATTTTCAGTAGAAGATAAATGTCCATTTGAAAATCCACCTCTATTAAATACTTGTAATAAGTCTTTTTTGTCTTTTTCATCAATTTTAAAATCATTTTTTGACATGGCTAAATCAAGGTATTTCCTATAAATTCTAGTAACAGTTGCTACATATTCAGGAGTTTTCATTCTACCTTCAATTTTTAAACAAGTTACTCCAGCTTTTACTAGTTGTGGCAAATATTCTAATCCACATAAATCTCTAGGACTTAATAAATAACCTTTATCAATAGTTGTATCATTTTCTAACAATTCATAAGGTAATCTACAAGGTTGAGCACATTTACCACGATTTCCAGAACGACCACCAACCATACTTGAAAATAAACATTGACCTGAATATGAAATACAAAGAGCACCATGTACGAATGCCTCAATTTCAACATTTGAGTTTTTACATATATGTTCAATTTCTTGAATAGAAAGTTCTCTAGAAAGTACAACACGAGAAAAGCCCATATTTTGAAGAGTAAGAATACCTTCTAAATTATGTACAGACATTTGTGTACTAGCATGAACAGCAAGACCAGAAAAATTTTTTATCATATAACGAGCAAGACCTAAGTCTTGAACAATTATAGCATCAATACCATATTCATAAGCTTTTTTTGCTAAAGCAATTGCATTATACATTTCATCATTTTTTATAAGAGTATTTAAAGTTAAATTTGTTTTAACACCTCTTATTTTTGCATAATCTATAGCTTTGGCAAGTGTATCATCATCAAAATTTGAAGCAAAAGCTCTTGCACTAAAACTATTTGCTCCAAAATATACAGCATCTGCACCATTTTGCACAGCTGCTTTTAAACAATCAAAATCACCAACAGGTGAAAGTAATTCCATCATAAATCCTCCAATCATTATAAAAATTATTATATCATAAAAAAGATAGAAACTACAAGAAAAATTAATGAATTTGTAATATAAATGTAATATAAAATACATATCATCAAGGTTGACTTTAAGAATAAAAAAATGATATACTATTGTCGAAGAAAAATGAAAAAAATAACAAAAGTAGAGAATATATAAAATACTGTAAGAAGAGGAGAAAAAATGAAAAAAAAGTTAATTTTTATCTTAATAATGATAATTTTAATATTGCAATATTTTTGCTTTTTTACTAAAACATTTGCAGTAAATCAAACAATTAGTCAAGATATAGAAAATATAGATTCAAATACATATCCACAAATAAAAGAAATGATACAAAATTTAAAAAATGAACATCCAAATTGGAATTTTAAAATATTATATACAGATTTAGATTGGAATGAGGTAATTGAAAATGAATATGTAGGACATGGTTCATCACCAAGAAACTTAGTGCCAACAAGTAGTTCATATGCAGGAGAATGGATATGTCCTATTTGTGGTGATACAACATATGATTCAGGAAAATGGCATTGTGCATCACAATCAGCATTAAAATATATGATGGATCCAAGAAATTCATTAAATTCATCAGATGTTTTTCAGTTTTTAGAATTAACATATACAGATTATAAAATTGAAACAATACAAGCAATGTTAAAAAAATATGATTTTTGGAATAATGAATCATACATAAATGCAATTATAGAGGCATCAAAAAAATATAATGTAAATGTTTATTATGTAATAGCAAGAATATTACAAGAACAAGGAAATGGAACATCACCATTAGTAAAAGGTGAAGGATATAATGATCAATATGTTGGGGTATATAATGTATTTAATATAGGTGCTAGTGGAAGCGGAAAAGACAATGTTATATTAAATGGACTTGCTAGAGCGCAGCAAGAAGGTTGGACATCAATTGAATTATCAATTGATGGAGGTGTTGAATTTATTTCAAAAGGATATATTAACAGAGGACAAAATACAATGTATCTTCAAAAATTTGATGTTGATAGTTCAGAAGCAGGATTATATTGGCATCAATATCAACAAAATATAATGGCCCCACAAAATGAAGGAACAAAATTAAGAGTAGCATTTGAAGAATGTGAGTCACTAGATATGGATTATACATTTATAATTCCAGTATATAAAAATATGCCAAATACAGCATGTGCAAGACCAAATACAGATAATAATGAAACTCCAGAAATAGATAGTAATTTAGTAAAATGTAATGCAAATCCAAGCTTAAGATTAAGAGATAACCCAAATGGAACATATATTGGAGAAAAAATATATCTAAATGAGGTTGTAACAGTAATTGAAAAAGCAACAGAAAAAGTTGCAGGTACATATTGGGATTTGGTTAGAAAATCAAATGGTGTAGAAGGATATGCTGCAAGATCAACATCTGATGATGAGCCTGTATATAAATTATATTTAGTTCCAGTAAAAGAAGATAATGGAAAAGATACTCCTGATAATCCAACACCAGATGTTCCAGAAAATCCTGATGATGAAAATAAAGAAATTGTAGAAAATGAAAAAATAAGAACAAATAATACTACAAATGAAATAACATCAATTCCAAATTCAACAATCGCAGATTTAAAAGAATTATTAGGAGCAGAAATAGTTGTAAAAAATTCAAATCGCTGCGGGAATAAGTTTTCGCAGCGATTTTTAATAATAAAGGAGTTTATTTTGGGCATAATCATTTACAAAAGCGTAGCATATCTTTTTCAAGCAATTTTTTTCATTTTGATTATAAGTTGCTTTTTAACTTGGTTGCCCAACATTGAATGGTATCGCCAACCGTTCAGATTTTTCGCTGATTTCAGCAACTTTTTCTTTGCACCTTGCAGAAAAATCGTTCCTCCGATTAACGGCATCGACCTTTCTCCGATTGTCGCATTTATCTTGCTCGGAATTATCGAAAAAATCGTTTTAGTCATTTTGATAAACATTTTACCGTTGGCGTAAACCGCAGATATTTCAAGCATTCTGACTTTTAGACAAAGAACATCATTGTCTTTGGAGGTTTTGTCACGCTAAATTGAGGTCAAAATCCAAATAAATTTTCTGAAAAATTTTGCAACCAACATAAGTAAAAATCCGATTGAAAAATCGTAGACGGACTTGATGACGCTTTCAAACAAAAGCCAATCCATTATGTAGGTAAAGTTTTCGTGTCTGATGACGGCAACCAAAAGCATATAAACAAAGCCCAAAACATGCACGGTCAAAACACCGAAAAACGCTGCTTTCAAAAGGCTGAATATCGAATGGTCTTTGTCAATCAAAAATCCAGCAATCAAAACCGCGGGCAAACAAGCCAAAATGTATCCGAATGTCGGCTCGAAGATATAGTTCAAACCGCCGCCGAGTGCGAATACAGGCATTAAAGTCAATCCGATTATTATGTACAATAAAACCGAAGTCAAACTGCAAGCAGTTCCCAAAAGTGCAACCGAAAATAAAATTACGGGAATTTGAGGTGCGTAAAAGTACGCTTTCAAGGCAAACATTTCGCCCTCTGGGAACAATGCGGGATGCATCATGACCTCGATAAAGTGAAAGCAATTAATGACCTTCAATCTTGTAAAAGTTCCGACGATAATCAAAACCGTCATAAACGCAATGAGGGACAATATGCCGACCAATCGCAACGGAGAGTAGCGACTTTCGGGCTTTTCGGGTTTTAATTGTTGCATAAATTCGTCTGTCATTGTCCGACCCTTGCGTATTGCTCCTTCAATTTTTTGTAATTTGATTTAAATTTATCATACCAAATGTTTTCGGTAAACATTATTAAGGCATCTTCATTATTGTCTTGATAATATTTTTTTCGCATACCGATTGTCGAAAAACCGAACTTTTCATAAAGCGATATTGCAGGAACATTGCCCGCGCGAACCTCCAAGGTAACGTACTTTATCATTTTTTTGTAACACTCGTCGATTAAGTCAAACATCAGAAAAATCGCGGTTCCTCTTCTTCTGAAAGCGGAATGAGTTGCGAAAGTTGTAATATGAGCTTCCTCTAAAATTTGCCAAAAACCGTAAAATCCGATGATTTCACCCTGCGGGGTCATTGCGCATTTGTAAGTCGCCAACTTGTTGGCAATTTCGTTTTCAAAAGACTCCTTAGACCAATGATGATTGGGATAAGCATCTTTTTCGATATCCATAATCTCATCTAAGTCGATTTTTTCAATATCTTTTATCAAAAGTTTCGTCATAGCAGAATAATTGTAACACGTTTAGATTTTCGTGTCAGTTTTTTGTAAAAATTTTCAATTCTTTAAAAATTGACGTATAATAATTATCAGATTAAGAGGACGAAATATGAAAAAAATTGTTTTATTATTAGCATTTTTAATAGTTGCAAGCCCCGTTTTTGCCGATGGAAGCGAACTTTCCGACAAAGTTAAACCTGATAAAAACAGCGCAAAAATTCAAACTCTAACCGACAAGGAACTTCAAAAACTGCTTGATGAAAAGGCTAAATATGAAGCAAAAGAAGCCGCAATGCAGGCTAAAATAGAAAAGCGTCAAGCTGAAATTAACGCTAAAAAAGCCGCTAAACAACAAAAAATTCTTGACGATGCGGCAAAAAAAATGTCCGAAATCGACGACAAACTTCTTAAAGAAAAAATTAAAGAAGATAAAAAAATCGAAAAACGAGAAGCAAAACTTGCCGAAAAAAAAGCAAAAGAACAGGCTAAACTCGCTGAAAGAAAATTAAAACAAGAACAAGAAGCGCAAAAAATTCTTGCAGAAGAAAAAGCCAAAGCGACTGCAAAAAAATTGCAGGAAGAACAAGAAAAAGAATTAACCGAACTTGAAACTGCAAAAAATGAAATTGAAGACGCAAAACAAGAAGTAAAAGAAGAAATTACGGAAGTTAAAACAGATTTTGAACAACCCGCCGTTTTGACCACCGAAAAAACAGAGGAACAAACAGAAGTTCAAGAATCTTTGGTAAATAAAACCGAAGTCACCGAAGAAAAACAAGAAGAAAATATTCTCGAAGCGGTTGAAAAAGTTCCGACTCAAAAAGCCGCAGACCCCGAAGAAGTTCAAGAAACACAAGAAGTTCAAAAGGCACAAGAAACTCCTCAAGAAGTTCAGGAAGTTCAAGAAGCAAAAGAAGTACACGATATTTATCAAGAACCCGTTGTTTCGGAAACGAACCAAACCGTTGATTTAACGAACGAAAACGACTTTGTAAGAGAAGATCAGGTTTTATATTATGACAGCAAAAAAGTCAAAGAATATAAGAAGAAACTCAAATCAAACGGTTTAAAATTCAACAATGAAACGTTTTTGAAGTGTGCGGAAACAAACCAAACCGAAAACGTTGAATTATTCCTTCTCGCAGGAATGAAGCCCGACGTTCAAAACGCTTCAATGACAACGCCTTTGACTTGGGCAAGTTTCAACGGTAATTTTAAGATGGTAAAAATGCTTGTTGAAGCAAAAGCGAATGTAAACGCAGTCAACAAGGACGGCTTCACCCCGTTGCACGCGGCGGTGGAATGCGGCAATCCGCAAATTGTCAGATACCTTTTGCAACACGGCGCAAAGGTAAATACCGCAACGAATTACGACAAGACAACACCGCTTCACACGGCTTGTTTTAAGGGTTATATTGATATTACACAAATTTTGGTCGTAGCGGGAGCAGATGTTTCCGCAAAAGACATTCACGGTGTAACACCTGTCGCGATGGCTTCTTTCTACGGTAAAAAGGAACTCGTTGCTTATTTGAACGCTAACGGCGCAAAACTTGACGTTCAATCAAAAGAGGGTGAAGAATTGACTGAAGCCGCCATTGCAAGCGGAAAAACCGAAAATTTTGACACATTGATTGAAGCAGGTGCAAACGTTAATACAAAAGACAAAAACGGAAAAACAATGTTGATTGCAACTGTCGAAAAATCAAACACCGCGCAAGCCTCAGAACTCATCAAAAAAGGTGCCAACGTCAATGTTAAGTATACTTACGGCGAAAATAAAAACTTCACACCGCTTATGACGGCAGTAATCAAAAAAGATTTGCCGACAACAAAACTTCTTTTGGAAAACGGTGCAAACATCAACGAAAAAGAAGACTTAACAGGCGCAACCGCTTTGCAAATTGCAATTTTGTCGGGAAATGAAGACATTGTCGCAACCTTGCTTTTCAACGGCGCTGACTTGAATGTCTCAAACAAACTCGGCTTTACCGCAGCAGACTTGGCTCTTGCGAAAAAAGACGGTTCACTTTTGAAAAAACTTACCTCACACGGTGCGTTGTTCGGCAAGAAAACGGGCGGAATCCTTGCACCATACGGTTGCACGATTACTTACAATCAAGAAAAAGACCTCTACTCCATCAAGCCGCAAGAAGCCTTAAATGCGCTCAAAAAGTTTGAAGAAAGCGAAAACCCCGAATACGACGAGTATATGGAAAAATCAAACACTTTCAGAACAGAAAGAGGTTTTGTTCTTGACAAGCACGCTTACAAAATCTATAAACTTTTGTTTGAGTCGATATAATGACGAAAAATGCCTACATTCACATCCCTTTTTGCAGAAGAAAATGCAACTATTGCTCGTTTGTCTCGTACCCGAAACTTGATGTCAAAAACGATTACGTTGCAACGCTTTTGCAAGAAATAAAGGCTCGTTATCAAAAAGAAAAACTCAACACGCTTTATATTGGCGGAGGAACACCGTCTTTGCTTGAAGCCGAGCAAGTCGGCGAAATCGTTTCTTCATTTAATTTTGAGAACGATGCGGAAATCACAATCGAGGGGAACCCCGAACATTTGTCGTTGGATTGGTTAAAAAAAATCAGAGACTTCGGAATAAATCGTTTGAGCCTCGGCGCACAAGCATTTGACGACAAAATTTTAAAAATAATCGGACGTTATCATTCCGTCAAAGATGTTTTTTCGGCAGTCAAAAATGCAAGAGCAGCAGGATTTAAAAACATAAATTTAGATTTGATATACGGGCTTCCTACACAGGAGATGTCGGACTTTTCGGCATCTTTGATAACCGCTTGCGAAATCGGAGTCGAGCATATTTCTTCATACGGATTGAAAATCGAAGAAGGGTCGGCTTTTTTTGAAAAAACACCCGAAAAACTTCCTAATGAAGATTCTCAAGCCGATATGTACAAAAAACTCTGCGAAATTACTGAAAAGTACGGATTTTATCACTACGAAGTCAGCAATTTTGCGAAACAAGGTTTTGAGTCCAAGCATAATTTGAATTACTGGAAAGCAAACACGTATTACGGCTTTGGCTGTGCCGCTTGCGGGTATGAAAACGATACAAGATATTCTCATGAAAAAGCAATCGACGGCTACTTGAAAAATCCGACCTTATTAACCGAAAAAGTTGTTTTGAGCGAAAAAGACAAACTTGAAGAGAAAATTTTTCTCGGACTCAGAAAATCCGACGGCATAAATGTAAAAGAAATCAACGAGCAATTCGGGATTGATTTTGAGCAAAAATACGGAAAAATTTTACAAAAATACGAAAAATATTTTGTGAAAAAGCCCGACAGTTATTCGTTTTCAAACGACGGATTTTTAATAAGCAATTACATCTTGTCGGATTTCATAGATGAGTGTTAAAATTAAACCATGATTGATACGCACGCGCATTTGGACATAGATTTATACAAAGAAAATTTCGACGAACTTCTCGCCGAAATAAAGGCAGCAGGGGTGGAAAAGGTTATCATCCCCGGAGTTGTGCCGAAAGATTTTGACAGAATAATTTCTCTTATCGAGAAATACGATAATTTATACGGTGCCGTCGGTGTTCAGCCCGAAGAAATAAACGATTTGCCCGAAAATTGGGACAAAATTGTGGAAAAATATTGCACTCACCCGAAAATCGTTGCAATCGGCGAAATAGGACTTGATTATTACTGGGAAAAAAGCCCCGAAGTTCACGAAAGACAAAGAGAAATTTTCAAAAAACAAATCGAAATTGCGAAAAAGCACAAACTGCCCGTGCTTATTCACGACAGGGAAGCACACGGTGACAGTTTCGACATTTTGTCCGAAAACATTCACGGAGAAATTCCCGTCGTAATGCATTGTTTTTCTGGTTCTGCGGAATTTGCAAAAAGATGCACAAATCAAGGTTGGTATCTCGCATTGGGAGGCGTTGTAACTTTCAAAAACGCGAAGAAAACAAAAGAAGTTGCAAAAACCGTTCCCCTCGACAAACTCCTGCTTGAAACGGATTCTCCCTATATGACGCCCGTTCCGTTCCGCGGAAAAGACAATTCGCCCGCGTACGTAAAATACATTGCGGAAGAAATCGCAGCGCTTCGCGAAACGACATTTGAAGAAATCGACGGGGCAACAACCGAAAACACTTACAGAATATTTAATTTTGGCGGTAAAAAATGAAAGAAAGACTTGATAAAATTTTATGCGATTTAGGTTATTTTGAAACCAAAAGTAAAGCGCAAGCCGCAATTATGGCGGGTAACGTGAAAATTAACGGTGAAAAAATAACAAAGGCAGGCTACCAACTCGCATACACCGAACAAATCGACATTGAGGTCAAGTCTATGCCTTTCGTTTCAAGAGGCGGTTATAAACTCGCAAAAGCCGTGACTGCGTTTAATTTAAACCTGAAAGACAGAGTTTGTCTCGATGCAGGCGCATCAACAGGCGGATTTACGGACTGTATGCTCCAAAACGGCGCGAAAAAAGTCTACTCCGTGGACGTCGGCTACGGTCAACTCGCGTGGAAACTCCGAACAGACAGCCGCGTAAAAGTCGTCGAACGAATAAATATCAAAAAATGCTTTGACTACGACATATACGACCCCACAGACGAGCGCCCCGACTTTTGCGCAACCGATTTGTCTTTTATCTCGATAAAAAAAGTTCTTGAAAATATTCTTACCCTTATGAAGCCCGAAAATATTGAAATTGTGACTTTAATAAAACCACAATTTGAAGCGGGAAGGGAAGAAGTCGGCAAAAACGGCGTTGTTCGAGACAAAAACGTCCACATAAAAGTTATTAAAAACGTTATAGATTTTGCGGAATCAATCGGTCTTACCGCGCTTGATTTAACGGTTTCACCGATTAAAGGACCTGCGGGAAATATTGAGTATCTGACCCATCTTTCCGACAAATCCGAAAACAAAAAGGATTTCTTGATTGAAGATATCGTAATGAACACGGAAATCGAATAGGCTAAAGCCATTCCTCTTTTTTATAAGAGGTTCTTGCCCACTTCAAATCTTTTTCGTTTTTGACATTGCAATATCTGCAAAAATCCACGGGAAAATCCATAAAACGCAAGATGTCATCGGCATTTTCAGCCTTATAAATATCGACGTAATCATTTTTTGAGACTTCAAAGTTTTCGCCAAAATATTCGTTAAAATGTTTTATGTTCGGAATTTTCGTGCAAGGAAAAAATTTGCCTTCCGAAAGCGCGCAGCAGCAATGTTGTTCACAATTTTGATAATTGTACTCGCGATTTTGAGACCCTGTTTTGTCCAAAGGAAATGTCTTCCAGTCCAAAGCCCC
>OIZX01001023.1_pt1 | contig 15934 bp, 10 predicted proteins | sample 1588621 | NCBI WGS metagenome assembly OIZX01 (sample SAMN03283276) | human gut metagenome | biome: human-associated habitat; material: feces | host: Homo sapiens | place: Peru | collected 2012
CCTCGGTCACGCCGATGGCGGTCTTGAACATCAGGTTGAACTTGCGGATGGGGGTGAAGTCGTGCTTGCCGCAGACGGGGCAGACGATGTCCTCGTGCTCGGCAATGAACTTGTCCATCTCGTCGAAGCTCATCGCGTCGACGTTGACCTCGTGGTGCTCTTCGCCGATGAGCTTGTCGGCGCGGTGACGGGCCTTGCACGCCTTGCAGTCGAGCAGCGGGTCGGAGAAGCTGGACACATGGCCGGTCGTGATCCACGTCTGCGGGTTCATAATGATGGCCGCGTCGAGACCGACGTTGTACGGGCTTTCCTGCACGAATTTCTTGAGCCACGCCTTTTTGACGTTGTTCTTGAACTCAACGCCGAGAGGGCCGTAGTCCCAGCTGTTGGCGAGGCCGCCGTATATTTCGGAGCCTGCAAAGACAAAGCCGCGGTTCTTGCAAAGGGCAATGATCTTGTCCATGGACTTTTCGCTGTTTTTCATCATACTTCTCGTCCTCCTGACGTATATGATCGAGTTTATCCTACTATTATAATAAAAAAGCCCGCAAAGTCAACCGCGCGGCAAAAATTTGAAAGCCCTGTTTTGTTTTATCCGCAAGTGTGGTATAATGCAGGGAGCAATTCGGAAAGGATATCTGCATCTTGAAAGCAATCGGAAGAGTCATCTCATCGGCGATCCTTCTGGTCCTGACGGGCCTGATGATCGCGTTTGCAAAGGCCGCGCCCACTGTGGTCTTTTCGTTCTACCCCGCCCTCTCCAGAAGCATCCTGTCGGCCATTTCCTCCGTGTCCGGGCTGGTGCCCATCGCGCTGTGGGAGGTGCTGGCGGTTCTGCTGGCGCTGTGGTTTTTCTATACGCTCATCCGCGTGTTCACGGGCCGCCGGAGTTTGCTTCGCTGGCTGTCCGGCGTTCTGCTGGGGCTCAGCACGGGCGTGTTTCTGTTCGTCGCCATCTGGGGCCTTGGGCACTTCGGCCCGTCGGTCGACCAGACGCTCGGCCTTGACGTGCGCGAATATTCCAAGCAGGAGCTGATCGCCGCAACGGCCTATTATGCCGCGCAGGCGAACGAATACGCAGAAAAAGTCGAGCGGGACGCAGAAAATCTGACCGTCTACCCGGCGTTTTCCGACCTTGCCAAGCAGGCCCCCGGCGGCTACGCGGCGCTTGCACAGGACTATGACCAGTTCACGGACGGGCTTGGGCCCGTAAAACCGCTGGCCTCGTGGCGGCTGTTCAGCCAGACCGGCACGACGGGCATTTTTATCTGCTTCACAGCCGAAGCCTGCGTCAACCCGGACACGTATACCGCGTGGATTCCCTTTACCATGTGCCACGAGCTTGCCCACCGGCAGGCCGTCACGGCCGAGGACGACGCGAACTTCTGCGCCTATCTGGCCTGCATGGCCTCGGAAAATGATGATTTCCGCTACTCCGGCGCGTTCGGCGCGTATATCTACTGCCACAACGCCCTGTCGAAGGTCGATAAAACCGCCGCCAGCCAGATCTGGAGCACCCTGTCAGACGGCGTCGTCGCCGACATCCGCGCCGCGAACGCGCACTACGAGCAGTACGAGGGCAAGGTGCAGGACGCAGCCCAGAAGGTCAACGACACCTATCTGAAGGCTTTCTCCGAAAAATCCGGCGTCCAGAGCTACGGCGAGGCCGCTGATCTGCTGATTGCGTGGTATCTGAAAAATAATGCTTGACAAACGCAGCGGGATCGAGTATAATAACCCCGCTGATGGACAGTTAGCTCAGCTGGTATGAGCACATGCTTGACGTGCATGGGGTCACAGGTTCGAGTCCTGTACTGTCCACCATATAAAAGTTCCGAAATCTCATGGTTTCGGAGCTTTTTCTTTGCTTTTTAAGCCCAAAAGTTTGGTGTATCAGAAACAGCTATAAGGCTAAACCGGTTGTACGACAGAAATACGACAGTTTTGCAAAAACGGAGGGAGAAAGAGCCGTCAGGCTCTCTCTCCCTCCTTCGTCTGTACGGCCTCCAATGCCTGCCTCAGTGTGTCCGTCGTTGTGTGATTATAAACCCGTTCCAGCATTCTGGTGTCACAGTGTCCAAGCAGGTCTGCAATCAGGTGCTGCGGTACGCCCTGCGCCGACCAGAGCGTTGCTCTTGTGTGCCGAAGCTCATGGGGCGTCAATGACGGAATTTCCGGATGTGCTTTGATCAGATCCTTCATAAAGGAACGATACTCACGGTCGTACCAATTCCGCGGATAATAGGCTTTCCCTTCCGGACTGTGAAAAATAAACTCTGCTTCGACCTGACGCTTCTCTCCACCAGATTCCAATGTAATGATTTTCGGCTCTGCTTTCAGTCTTGCGAGCAGGCGCGGCTCCAAAATCGGAATTTCACGATGGCGATAACCGTTTTTCAGTCCGTCGGCAATCAGAGCCGTTCCCGTTTCCTTTGAATTGACAGATACCAAGCCCTGATTGATATGCAGAATCCCGTGTCCGGCATCAAAATCGGTAAAGCGTAAACCTAGCAACTCACTTCTGGAACAACCGGTTTCCATCAGCAGCATGATTGCCAGTCCCTTGGGATGGTTGACAGCAAAATCGTATGTGATATCATATTCCTGCGGGGAAAGCGCACGCGTTTCGACCACACGATGATATTTCGGCAAGCGGATGATAGATGCGTTTGCTGCATTCTCCTTGCAGTAGCCCTCTTCTTTTGCATGCTGCAAGATAAAACTCAGCATATTGTAGTCCTTTTTTACGGTTTCGGGCGCATACTTCTTGCCGATTTTATTGATGTATTCCTGTATTTCAGCGGGCTGAATGGTCTGAATTTCTCGCTTGCCGAAATAGGGAATCAGATGCCGCGTGACAGGAGCAAGGCAGGTATCCGTGTATGTATTGGGCTTGACGTAGGGCTTCTTATAGAGTTCCAAGCAACGAATTCCCCACTTTTCAAAAGTGATCGTTTTTGCCTTCTCTGGCTCTCCTAAGAAAAGCTTGATTTTATAGGTCTCTGCGTACTCTTCTGCCTTGCGTTTTGCATCACGCTTGGATTTCGTGCTGTAGAAGGATTTGCGGATCAAGTTGCCGTCTATATCCTTTCCCAGCGTAATTTTGTGTTCATAACGTTTCTTCGCGGGCATGCTCACCCACCTCCTTCTCGATGAAAGGTTAGGAGGCGGTGAACCACCTCCTATAAATTGATTTTATGCGCAAGTCTTTAAGTACCACGTTACAAACGTCGAGGTAAAGACCTTGTAGGCAAAACGGCTACCGGCAGAATAAGCAACTCCGAATGGACAATGCCCCTGCCGCATACAGGCACGCAGCGCCTCCGGCTTCATTCTCAAAAATTTAGAAAGCTTCTCAACAGGAATGTAGATCGGGTAGTTCTGTACAAGTTCGTTCAGCTCACTACGCCTCTTTTCCAAAGCGAATGGAATGGCATTTTCACGGTCGAGGGAAAGCGTCTGCTCCTTCAGCTGAATACCACGGTAAACATTGAACGTTTTTCCGCCCAAGAACTTCTTCTGCGAGTTGGAGGGGAATCCAAACTTCGTCAAGCTGTGAGCAAGGACACAGGAAAAAGTCTGCGCATTAGAAAACGTTGTTATATTGCTGTTCAGCGATGCAAAGGCACAGTATTCCTCGAAGAGCCGATTCACAGGCGTAAAGCAGTCATTGCCAGTGCGGACACATCTTTCGCGCAAAAAGCTATCGACGGCTTCCTCGGCGCTGATTGAATTGTCAAGCCCGAGAACCGCCTCGGACATCATATCTGCGGTGAAAATATCATCGCCAGCAAAAATATAATTGTTTCCCACGAGGCGGCAATAAGCCTCCATCGCTTTGTGCAAGATCCCGGGCAGTTCGTTGAAAATCATTGCCTCAAGGTTCGGATTCTGACGCTCTTTCGGGATAGGATGGGAGAAAGGCAGCAATAGAATCCTATCTTCCAGAGCTTTGTCGGAGGTCATCAGCTTCAAGACGTGATTGCTTGAGAACAAGAGCTTGCAGCCGATGCGGCAGCGCGAAATAGGCTGATACTTTTCCTCGACAGGCACCAGATCTCTGCCTGTAATTGATTTGATGATGCTTACAGCCTGAGGGCTTAATGCTGCATCTGTGAGATCCATAGAAAGATTAAGACGGGCATGCTTGAGCGCTGCAAGAGAGAACTGCGCACCAAGTCCACTTGCCGATACAGCGCTGATAAGCTCATCCTCAAAAAAGGCGGCTATAGTATTTCCGAAAACCGACTTTCCTGAGTTGGACGGTCCAAGCAAGAGAACGAAGCGCTTTGCGGAACTATCCTCTGAGAGAAGATAGCCGATAACCTCCCAGATACGCTCCAACAGGACGGGATTATTACCTGCTACACTTTGCAAGAAAGAGTCAAATACCGGGGTCGGAAGCGCTCCACTCCAACAAGTGCGAATAGTTGAAGTGAAGAAATTGAACGGAGACGGGGCAAACAATTCAAAATTTGTGGGAGATTTCAAGTTCAACACACCGTTTCCAACATTCAGTAAATAAGGTGGAGGCGTTACGGCGTTGTGGGCGATGGTGGGTTCGGAAATAATAATCGGAATCCTGTACACATTGCCGGCCATGCGTTTGTGGGGGCAGACGACTCTGTTCGTCCCTGCGCGCAGCAAAAAAGCGTCCCTCCCCCGGCCAGGAAAGGACGCTTTCTCTTTTTTACAGCGACTTCAGCAGCTTGACGCCCTCGTCGATGAGCAGCTCGGCAATGCCAGCCTTAAAGTTGGAGCTTCTGGCCTCATAGCCGCCCTCGTCGTACGCCTCTTTCATTGGGTAATAGCCCTCCGCGCCGTTCGTCAGGCAGCACGGCAGCGTCATGGCAAACGGCGAACCGTCTTTCAGCCCCCGGCCGATGCCCGTAAACGGTTCACCGGGGATGCCAAGGAACGCAACCGGTCCTACGCGTACGCCGCTCAGCGGCAGCGGGAACGTCTCCGGGCCGTCTTTCAGATGCTTCATCCGCAGCGCCTCGGCTACCGCCGTCGTCAGCTCCATGCCCGCAAACGGCAGCTCTGCATCGCGTCCGGCGTTGTGCAGCTCCACAATTTTCTCCGCGCGCGCGGCCTCCTCGGCTGTCGGCATATTCGACGGCGCGTTTACAATCCGCTCGGCAGCGCGGACGCAGTCCACATCGCAGAACTGCACCTTTTCATATACCTGCAAAACCGCACCCGCAATCACGCGCCCCATGTGCTTTGCGTGCGCATAGCCGCGGTCTGCGTCGTCAAAGCACGGATGCAGACCGTTTGCATCGCCGCCCACAGGGTGCACATTCACGTGGTTCACGTCGCCCTGCGCGCCGTTAAAGAACATGCACCGCACGTTGTCCAGCGCCGCCTCGGTCGTCTCGCGCACAAAGCGCGGGAAGTCCGCCGAAATCTCGTCGCCGCCCACCACGTCCGGGTGTACGCCAAAGTTGGCAATTACAATATCCGGCGCGCACTTGCGCACAAAGCGCAGCACGTTCACCCGCTCGTCTACATCGCCGATCGGCGCAACGATATCGGGGTTATTCACGCCGGGATTTGTGCGGATTGAGCCATCCTTCATCCGGAAGCGGCGCACAAATGCGATATGCGGCGCACAGCCCACGGCGTAGCCCATCTTCGCATCCGTCATGTCGCGCACTGCCATCACCGCACAGTCGCACAGCTTGCGTCCCAGATAGTCGCCATATTCCTTTTCGCCGTACTTGTTTTCGTCCAGCTCGCTCTTGCCAACCAGCGGCCCTGTGTGCGTGTGCGAGCAGGCGATAAACACTGCCTCCGCCTTGACGCCGGTTCGTTCGGCGATGGCCGCGCGATAGGCGTGCATCGTCTCCTTGTCGATCATCAGATTGTCCAGCGCAATCAAAATCGCCTGATCGTCGCCGCAGCGAAGCGCCAGCGCCGAAGCCTCCAGCGCGTCAAGAATGCCGGACGCAAAGCGCTCGACAAAATAACCCGAAATTTCAATGCCAAGCGGCGGGGTAACGTCCACGCGTGCAAAGCCAGCCTGTAAATTTGCCATTTCTGTTTCCTCCTGTATCTGCAAAAGCTGCCGCAGCCGTTGGCTGCGGCAGCTTGCCGGTTTTATACAGCTTCTGCTGTTTTACTTTTTCAGATGCGCGTTGTGCACTGTGGTGAACGCGTCGATGACTCTCTGGATGTGCTCCTTTTCCCACGTGGGATGCAGGAACAGGTTCACCGTGCGGGCACGCAGGCTCTTTGCCACCGGGCATACAACGCCCTCATACGTCAGACCCTCGCGGGTGTACTCCTTGGAGCAGAACGGGAACTTATGCGAGCCAAAGCCGCCGAGCTCCTTATATGCCTTTTCCTCGTATGCTTCCGGCCATTGAATGCCGTAGCAGGGAATGCCCATGCCGGCCATTTCCTTAAGGAACGCGGGCGCGTCGATGTCCAGCTTGTCCAGATCCAGAATGATCGGGAACCACCAGTAAGCGCACTGACGCTCCTCGGTGTCAACCGGCAGCGACTTGACGCCATCGAGCTTGCCCAGCGCCTCGCGGTACATCTTGGCGTACTCAAAGCGGCGCGGCAGATTCCACGTTTCCAGACGCGCCAGCTCGTTGATGCCGACGATGGACTGCATCTCGGTCATACGGAAGTTGAAACCCACACGGTTGTGGATATAGGGCAGCTTCTCCTCCAGCGCCAGCATATTCATTCTGGCCTTGACGTCATAGCCGTGGTCACGGAACGAACGTGCCTCCCAGCCGCGATCCTCGTCGTTGGTGACGACCATGCCGCCCTCGCCGCCGGTGGTGAAGTGCTTGGACTGTGCAAACGAGAAGCAGCCCACGTCGCCGATCGTGCCGACGGACTTGCCCTTATACTTGCCGCCGATGGCCTGCGCGCAGTCCTCGATAACGTACAGGTTATGCTTGCGGGCAATGGCCATGATGCGATCCATGTCACACACAACGCCATACAGATGGACAATGACAATGCCCTTGGTGCGCTCGGTGATCTTGCTTTCGATGTCATCAGGGTCGATGGTGTGGCTCTCATCCACGTCGCAGAAGATGGGCACCGCACCCGCCTGCACCACCGCGAACGAGGACGCGATGAACGAGTAGGACGGCACAATCACCTCATCGCCAGGGCCGATGCCCAGCGTTGCGATGCCGATGTGCAGCGCAGCCGTGCCGTTGGTGCAGGAAATTGCCATCTTTGCGCCGCACCACTTGGCGAACTTGTCCTCAAATTCCATGCCCTTATGGCCGGTCCAGTAGCAGACCGCGCCGGTGTCGAGTGCTTCGGCGATTTCCGCCTTGCTCTTCGGGTCAAACTGCGGCCAGCCGGGGAAGCCCAGCTCGGCAACGCCAGCGCCATTCATGACAATTTCTTTTTTCTCGCTCATGTTAAAACCTCATTTCTTCAAGTGTAAAACAGTTGCAAATTTACGAACGTTGGCCGCTTACACGCCTCTTTGCATCTCGTCAACAGACTCGAGAATCGCGTCGGCCATATAGTCCAGCTGCTCCGGCGTCAGGCCGTAGACCGGGAAGTGCGTAAAGCGGTGGTTGAATACCTCCTCGCACACCGGGCAGCTCTCAGCGATTGCCTTTTCGTCATAGCCATACTCACGCAGGATTTCGAACTTATACAGCGGGCCAAAGTGAGGAATCTGCGTGACGCCCTTTGCGTCCATCTTTTTCTTGAACAGCTGAATATCGCCGCCCGCCTTTTCGGGGATGATCTGAAGCTGATACAGATGGAACGTGGGTTTGATTTCGTCATTGCCCAGATCCTGCGGGATCAGAGCGTCGCAGGCGGAAAGGCGCTTTGTCAGATATTCGGACGCGCGGCGGCGCGCTTCGATAATCTGGTCGATTCGGGCAATCTGGAGCTGCAAGCCCAGACCCTGAATCTCGGTGGTGGAGAAGTTGGTTGCGACGAACGGGCCGTTCTTGCCGCGGATGGCGGTGACGTCATACAGCCAGTTCGGGATATGCTTGCTGAAATCCGTGCCAAGGAAGCGCGCGCGGCGCATCTCGGGCAGGAATTCTGTCACGTTGGAACACAGGATGCCGCCCTCGCCAAAGGAGGTGATGTTCTTGACCTCGTGGAACGAGAACGAGCCAAAATCGCCGATTGTGCCGAGCTTGCGGTGCTTATACTCGCCGCCAAAGGCGTGCGCCGCGTCCTCAAGGACGACAATATCGTGCTGCTTGGCCAGCGCCATGATCGGATCCATATCGACTGGATAGCCGCCAATGTGGACGGGGATGATCATCTTCGTCTTGTCGGTGATCTTTTTCTCCGCGTCCTTGGGATCCATATTCAGCGTCAGCGGATCGACATCCGCAAACACCAGCTTGCAGCCGATGGAAAGCGGATACGCCATGGTTGCGGCAAACGTGATGGCCGGGACGATAACCTCGTCTCCTGGCTTCAGTCCAGTATACTTGCAGGCAATCTCAAAGCCCGCTGTGCAGTTGGTCAAAAATGTAGAGCCAGTGGTGTGCAGATATTCGTCGCACATATTCTCGGCCTTGCCAACCTCCACGTCCAGCGACAGCTTTGCCGGGGGCGCGGAAACCTTGTCCAGCGCGAGAACGTCCTTCTCAACCGTTTTCAGCGCCTCGTCGTAGGCCTCGCCCTTGCCTTTCATCATAAACCGGATGATGGTCATCAAATCCTGCGCGTTATAGTTTTCGCCGACCGCAGCCCACGGGACTTTGGTTTCGCCGGTGTTATACCGGAAATCCGATGCTTTCTTCTCCATTTAAAATTGACTCCTTTCAGAATATCAGTTTGTTGACAGACGGACATTCTGAAGCAGTTACGGATCGCGGCAGCAATTGAACAAGCCGACCGCAAAATCGAGTGGTCTGTTCATAGTTTACCTCTTCGCGTTATTGACGCTACCGTTATGGAATCAGTTTCTTTTTATCTTCCCGCGCCGCAGGCGGCGCGGGAAGCATGATTGTGGAATTTTCTTTGAATTACAGATCAACAACGCACTTGTTGTCGTTGGAACGGTAGGCCGCCTCCATAACGCGCTGCACCTGCACCGCATCAGACGCCGGAACCTCCAGCGGAAGATTGTTCAGGATCGAATTGCCGAACGACTCAATCTCGCGCGTGTACATATTGCCGAACTCCACGTCCAACTGCTCGCCCTTGACGTCCTTGGTGTCCTGCTGTGCGTCATAGCCGCCAACCTCGCCGCAGAACATCGCGTCCAGCGTACCGCCGTCGATCTGGCCGATGATGTTTTCGCCAACCAGATGACCCTGATCGCCGAAGAACTCAAGACGCCACTTGGAGGCTTCGTCGGGGATATTGAAGTTGGACTGCACCACGCACTCGCAGCCGTTTTCCAGCCGCATCAGAACCGTAGACGTGTCCTCCACCTCATAGTGGAACGTCAGCGTGTCGTGGAACGCCGCAACCTGCTTGACCTTTGAGCCGGTGACATACTGCATCAGGTCGATGCAGTGCACGCCCATGTCCATCATTGCGCCGCCGCCGCCGTTTTTCTTGCTCTGACGCCAGTTGCCGGGCATATCGGGATACCAGCAGGTGAACTGCGAGAAGCCCGAAACCGGACGGCCGATCTTGCCGTCGGCAATGGCCTGTTTCATAGCCATGACGTATGCGCCAAAGCGCATCATCAGACCTGCCGCAATCTTGACACCCTTGCTCTCACAGTAGTCAACGACCTTCTGCCCCTCTTCCGAGGTCATGGCCAGCGGCTTTTCAATCAGAATATGCTTGCCCGCGTCGGCGGCCATCATGGCCTGCTTGGCGTGCAGCACAACGGGGGACGCGATATAAACCGCGTCAATCTCGGAATCGGCCAGCAGCGCAGCCTCGCTGTCATACGCACGCTTGCAGCCCCACTTGGCGCGGGACTTTTCCGCCAGCTCCATATTGATCTCCATTACAGCAATCAGCTCGGCGTTGTTCGCCAGCATCATTCCGGGAATCGTTCTGCGGTCTGCAATGCCGCCCGCGCCGATAACGCCCCAACGAAGCTTTTTCATAGCAATTGTCTCCTTTTATGATTCTAAAACGCAGAATTTTTGCGATTATTTCCAAGCTTACACGTTTTTTGCCGGCTGTGCCGACGGGATATGCCTTGTCCGGCTGTGCCGGAGCATCGCCGCTGCTGCCAGACGGCGGTTCGTTTTGTCCTGCTCCTATCTTACGACGGATGCTTTCAATTTTCTATGTGATTTTGTGTAACGATTTACGTCTAATAATTATTCCGCAGAAAGGAACACGAATTTCAAAAACGCGGTTTTCTCTCTGCGGGCATCGGCGCAACGCGCCTGCGGATGCAGGGGGCTTGCGCCCCCTGCGATTACGCGGTTTACGGAATTTGCCGGAGATTAGTCGAAGCTCCAGAATTTCTCAACGTTGGTGCTGTCAACAACGAACAGGTCGATGTTGGTCTTGGTGGGAACGTCCTTGCCCTCGAAGTAGCTGATTGCGCCTTCGTAGATGAACTGTGCCAGAACCCAAGCGTCAACGTTCAGGCAAGCCTGATAGTTCACGTCATTGTCATGCAGCTTGCCGAACGGCTCTGCACCGTAAGCGCCCATGGAGAAGACCTTGACGTCGGTGTTGCCAACAGCCTGCAGCGCTGCAACTGCGCCCATCGCGCCGTTGTCAACGTCGGAGATGATGTAGTCATACGGCTCGACGATGGCGGAGATTGCGTTGTATGCAGTCTCGCGGTTGCCCTGAGAGTCGTACTTGTTCAGGATTTCGATTTCGCAGCCGTCTGCATTGGCAGCGTCGATAACCTCATGCAGGCCAACAAAGCGCTCCTGGCAGTGCGTGGAAACAGCGTTGGTCAGCTCAACCACACGGCACTTGCCGCCGTTGTTTTCCTTAACATAGTTGACGAAGTACTCGCCAACCATCGTGCCGGTTGCTTTCTGATCCCAGGTGACGGTGGTGACAGCCTTTTCCTCGCCGTCGTTCCAGTAGCCGTCGTAGATGATGACGGGAATGCCGGCCTCAACCGCATTCGTCAACGCAATGCCGGAGCCGTCGGGGGTGATGGGGTCAACCATGATGATGTCAACGTTGTTGGAAATCATGTTCTCGATCTGCTTGGTCTGGGTCTCGTCATTCAGGTCGCCGTCCTCGCAGACGATGTCAGCGCCGTAGTATGCGCCGAGTGCTTCCAGAGCCTTTGCCAGAGCTGCGCACCATTCGTCGCCCTTGTAGCAGATGGAGCAGCCGATCTTCTTGCCTTCCAGCGCGGTGGTGTCCTGCAGGACAACAGCGGCGGGAATGCCGAGCTCAGCAGCCTTGCCCTCGGTTGCGATTTCGTCGGTCTTGACAGCGCCTTCAGCAGCGGGCGTTTCTTCAGCCGGGGTCTCTTCAGCGGGTGTTTCTGCTGCGGGCGTCTCCGCAGCGGGCGTCTCGGTCTTGGTGTCGGCCGCGGGGGGCTCCGTCTTGGCTGCGCAGGCAACCAGGCCCAGAACCATGACCATTGCGAGAAGCATCGCGATCAGTTTCTTCATTTTGTAATTCCTCCTTAAATTTTATCTAACAGGCTGCGCCTGATTAGACCGTTGTTTGGATCATCAGCTGCAAAGCGCCATGATCTTTTCCTGTGTAGCTTCGGCCGCGTTCAGCTCGCCCATCTTGTGACCCTCATACATAACCATGATGCGGTCGCACATGCCGAGCAGCTCAGGCATTTCGGACGAGATCATGATGATGGTCTTGCCCTCCTTTGCCATCCGGTTGATCAGACGGTAAATTTCTGCCTTTGCGCCAACGTCGATGCCGCGCGTGGGCTCGTCAAGGAACAGGATCTCCGAGTTCTGGAACAGCCACTTTGCGATAACCACTTTCTGCTGGTTGCCGCCGGAGAGATACTGTACCTCGGTCTCCATGCTCGGCGTGACAACGTGCAGCTTGTCGGCGTATTCCTTGCTCAGCTTTTCCTCAAGCGAGCTGCTGATCACACCGGCGCGCAGTACGCGCTTCATGTTGACCAGCGTGGTGTTCCGCTTGACCGACATAATCTGGATAAGACCCTGGAGCTTGCGATCCTCTGGGATCAGGCCAAGACCGTCACGGATGGCGTCGGCAAACGTACGATAGTGAACCTTCTTTCCGCGGACATAGACCTCGCCGGATTCCGGCTTGTCAATGCCGAGGATGGCGCGGGCAAGCTCGGTGCGGCCAGCGCCGACCAGACCCGAAATGCCAAATACCTCGCCGGACTTGACCTCAAAGCTGATGTCCTGCAAAATGCCGCGGCTGAGATTTTTGACCTCCAGAATCGTTCCGCCGACGTTGCCAACCTCTTTCGGATACTCCTGACCCATCTCACGGCCGACCATCATGTTGATCAGGCCCTGACGGTCAACGGAAGCGACCGGAATCGTGTCGATGTGACAGCCGTCGCGCAGGACGCTGACGTTGCTGCACAGGCCGAAGATTTCGTCCAGACGGTGCGAGATATAGATGATGGTGATGCCCTCGTCGCGCAGCTGCTTGACAATGCGGAACATAACCTCCAGCTCGCGGTCGGTCAAAACGGCCGACGGCTCATCCATGATCAGGATGCGGGAATTATTGTTAATGGCGTGCATGATCTCGACGATCTGCTTTTTCGCGACGGTCAGAGACGAGACCTGCGCGTTGATGTCGATGTCCATGCCGAGATCTTCAACGATCTCCCGCGCGCGGCGGCGCATGCCCTTCCAGTCAACCAGACCGTTTTTCAGCTGGACGTTGCCAAGGAACATATTTTCCGCAACGCTCAGCGGCTCGGCCAGCTTGATTTCCTGATGGACAACGCTGATGCCGGCACGGCGTGCCTCGATGGGGCTGTTAAAGCGGCAGGGCTTGCCGTCCAGAATGATTTCGCCCTTATTCGGCTGGTAGATACCGGCCAGAACCTTAATCAGGGTGGACTTGCCTGCGCCGTTCTCGCCGACCAGACCGTGGATGGTGCCGCGCTCAATGTTGATGGTGACGTCATCCAGCGCCTTGACGCCGGGGAACTCTTTTGTGATATTCTTTAATGTTAAGATGTAGTTGTTATCCATTGTTCACCCAACCTTTCTGTGATACTTCGGTCAGGCCAATCAGGACTTCTTCTTGTTGCTGGCAACGTCAAGCGTGACGGCAAGCACAAGGACAACGCCCTTCAGAACGTCCTGCACGAACGGATCGACGCCCATCTGGGAGAAGCCGTTGAACAGCGTGTTCAGGAAGATGCAGCCGAACATCGTGCCGATGACGCGGCCCTTGCCGCCGGCCAGCGAAACGCCGCCGATGATCGAGCCGATAACGGCGTCAAATTCATAGTTCTGTCCGTTGGTGACGGCGACAGAGTTGAGTCGGGACATCAGGACGAGACCGCCGAACGTAGCCAGAACGCTGCCCAGCAGGAACGTGCCGAACTGATAGGCCTTGACGTTGATGCCGGAGAAGAATGCCGCTTCACGCGAGCCGCCGACGGCGTAGAGATTACGGCCGACGCGGGTCTTGGAAGTGACAAACTGCGCAATTGCGTAGACGATGATCATCAGCAGCACGCAGACCGGGAATACGCCGCCGAAGATATAGCCGCGGCCAAGGAACGAGAGACTATCGGGCATGTTGGCAATCGGCACAGCCTGCGTCAGCAGCTTTGCAAGGCCGTAGCAGATGTACTGCGTGCCAAGCGTTGCGATCATCGCGGGAACGCCGACATAAGAGACCATGAAGCCGTTGACTGCGCCGACGGCAAGGCCGATGGCGAACATGATCAGGATGGCAAGGCCGGTGGACATACCGACGTTTTTCATCAGGATGGCACCCACGCAGCTGGTGAGACAGACCATACGGCCAAGGGAAAGGTCAAAATTGCCGGTCAGCAGCATGATCGACTGGCCAAGGGCAACGATGGCGACGGTAGAGCTTTGCAGAAGAATGTTTTTCCAGTTGCTCCAGGTCAGGAAGTACTGTGCGCCAAACTTTACATACGAAATGATAGAGAATACGACAATCAGGATGGCGATGCCGACAAGGCTCATCCAGTCCTTAACCAGTGCGCCGACGCTCTTTTTGCTGTTTAACGTGGTTGCTTTTGTGCTCATTTGATTCATTCCTCCTAGTTTTTTCGCTCTTACGCGCTACGGCGCTCACGCAGCCGGTTACGGAAGCAGGTGCTTGGTGCTGTGACGGGGGTAGACGTTATAGGGTCGGAAGCCCTCGGCGTAGGCAACGCCGCACTGATATCCGCGATATCTTGAGCAGGTACGGATCATATCCACAAAGTCGATGCCGTCATGGTCAAGCATCCACTTGATCTGCGACTCATGCATCTCAAGCGCTTTCAGCTTCATCTCAATCTGGCCGGTAATATCAACATAGTGGGTGGGGTTGAAGTCCACGCCCGCCAGGGTATCCATAAAGAACGTTGGAATCATGCTCTCAAAGGCCGGGTAGTTGACCGAGCGGTGCGGCAGACCCGACATAAATGCGCCATTGGTGGCCAGATGGCTGGTCTCCACATGATCCTGCATATAATCCACGTCGTTGTGCGTGATGATAACGTCGGGACGCGCATAGCGAACCACGTCGGCCACGGCGTCAATCTGCGCCTGATCGTGGCGGTTCACCTGCATATCCGAAACGTTAATGTTGAAAACTTCTTTGGCACCGATAAACTTGCCGGCATTTTCCGCTTCCTTTTCACGGATCTTGCCCAAAGGGCCGGGTTCAATAATGACATGACCCTGATCACCGTTTGCAACATGGCACATATACACATCTGCGCCCTGCTCTACATATTTGCGGAGTGTACCCGAGCAGGCGATCTCCAGATCGTCGGGGTGGCAGCCAATCGCCAGAACTCTCATGTTTTTCACCTCTTGCTGAAATTAAGGGGGCGCGTGCGGCCGATTGTCTTGGCGGCATGGCCATGCGGCAGAATAAATACGCCGCGAGTCTTATTGCCTTGCATCCATAATAGACCGAAGTACGGTCTTTTGTCAACACAATTTCTAAATAATCTTTACGAATGTTGTAATAATAGTGAATTATTCACAACTCAACCACCGTGATTTTGGTCGATATTGCCACTCGTTTTGCGGTTTTGCGCCCCATTCTTTCAACTCTTTTTAAAAATAATCGACGGTAAATTTAGACGCTTTTCCATAAAATTTGCCCGCGGGCATGCGTTTTTTGCGCATGCCCGCGGGCTTTTGTTCGTTTATGTTCGCTTTTGTCCGTCATTCGCGAACTTTGCCATCTCTCAGGCCAGCAGACCGCCTGCGGCCTCAATTTCTTTCTTGACCAGCCGCACCGAGGCAATGGCCTCCTCCAGCGGCGCAACCGACAGATCGTTTTTGCCCTGCAATCCCTCAACAAAGTATTTCAGCTCGTTATAATACCCGCCGAGCGACGAAATATTGCCGCCGATGCGGTTGTCGCCGGTATATTGCGCGGCAAGCTCCGGATGGAACGCATCGCCGTCGTTCGGATACACGGTCAGACCGTTTGCATCGTTTGTGATGGTCGCCTTTTCCAGCTTGACGCGGAACGTGGCCGAGAACGGGAACGACGCAGGATAGTCCCACGCGGCCTCGACGCTGACTGCCACGTCCCTGCCATAGTTGTAGATAGCAAAAATCTGCTCAATCAGTCCGTCGCTGTCACGATAGCCGCCCGCCTGAATGCGGTCTGGCTCGCCCAGCAGATAGCGCACAAAGTCCACGTCGTGCACGTGCATATCCACGGCCACGCCGCCCGACTGCGCCGGCGTGTGCAGCCAGTTGCGGCTTGCCCAGCCGGGGCGCGACGAAACGCGCTGGAATACACCCGAAAGCACGCGGCCATACGTTCCCGCGTCCACGGTCTTTTTCAGCCATGCGTACTCGTCCCACAGACGGATGACCTGACCGACCATCACCTTGCGGCCGGTACGCTT
>OIZX01001024.1_pt1 | contig 15925 bp, 12 predicted proteins | sample 1588621 | NCBI WGS metagenome assembly OIZX01 (sample SAMN03283276) | human gut metagenome | biome: human-associated habitat; material: feces | host: Homo sapiens | place: Peru | collected 2012
TGGGTATCTTCAGGCATGTGCATCAGTTTATTCGCCAATCCTTCCCTGACCAGGTCGGAAAGAGGCTTGCCGAATAGGTTGCTTTGCCAAAGTTTTTGCGGATCCTGTTCAAATCCGTCCATGAAATAACGAATCATCTCTTCAGACCGCTGTTCGGTTCCGACAACCGGCGATATCTCCGTTTGAATATTCACCCGAATCATATGCAAGCTCGGCGCACTTGCGCGAGGCGATGGCCGCAATGTCCCTGCGCGGGGATTCCGCGACCAGACGCGCCGCGACGGCGGTGTTCTCGACGGGCGTGATCTTGACATCCTTGAGCGTGTGCAGGAAGCTCTCGCACTGACTGAGCGCCTGCTCGTGCGAATAGATCTCGCGGATGCCGGAGAGCTTTGCGCCGGGCCTCGCGAGCAGGTTGTGGTCGATCTTCACGCGCACCGAGCGGACGATGTGGAAATGGTGGCGCATCATAAGATCGTACACGGCGTTCACCGAACCCGCGGTGCTGTAATCTCCCCGCAGGAGGGAGGCGGTGATGCTGAGCGCATCCAGCACCTCTACTTCCAGCTTGCGGTGCAGCAGGCAGCGGATCCCCTTCCAGATAAAGGCGATGGAGCGCCACACCGTATACGCCGCCGCGATGGGCGCGGGCAGGAACACCTTGCGGAACACCCGGCCCGCCACAAGGTTGACCATCTTTTCCTGATATTCCTGATTGATCTTCCGGCTGTCGTGGGAGGTGACCAGCACCTCTAATTCTTCGTTGTCAAAGCGGTAGGCTGCCAGCAGGGCGGCGGCGTCCTTCCGGCTGCCCCGATAGGTCAGCACCACATCTCCGGTGCGCTCGTAGACGGTGGCTTTCTGGATGTTGTCCTGCCCGTTCAGGTAGGCTTCCAGCACATCTGCCCGGTGCAGGGTCATGCGCACGGCGCAGACGTGCACCCGCATCCGTCCCTTACCTTCATGTAAGATCGTACATTTCATTGCTTTTCTTACCCCTCTGCGTAAAAAAGAGCCGCCCAAGGGCGGCTCCGCTGCGTTGTATCACTGTGCAGTCTGCTCTGCGGGCTGCTCTTCTTCAGCCGTATCCTCGATGACCTCCTGTGCAGCCTCGGCGGCACGGCTCTCGTTGATGGCCTTTGCATCGGCAAGGATGTCACCGGCCTCTTCCTGCACCTTATTCACGGTCTGCATGGTGCAGTCCTTCATCCGCAGCACCGCAGCGGTGGTCTGGGTGTAGACCTTTTTGGCGTCCTTGCTGGACAGCACCTTGAAACCGGCAGAGCCGAACACCACACCGCCCAAAAACAGTGCAAGCTTTTTTGCATCAAACATATTTACCCCTCGTTTCTGTATTTTCCATCTGTGTGCCCGCGCCCGGAGCGGGGCAGGCTCTTTATCTTTGTATTGTAGCACGCTTTCGGGCTTTTTCAATAGTTTTCGACGATGTTAGGTAGCATTAACATTGTTAGTGGCTATATTCCATCCCGCAAGCGCAATTCGCCGATGTACCGGTTCTTCAGCCTTCGTTACCATTTCTTTCCGTACCCGCAGACGCAGTAGGTCCCGCCGGGTCTCAAGACCCGGAAAACCTCCCGATAAGCAGCCTCCTTACCCGGGAACGCGTAAAAGCCGTTCAAAGACAAAACAATATCAAGCGCGCCGTCCGCATACGGAAGTGCGCCCGCATCCCCCACCGGCTTGAGTGGCCGCACACAAAAATCAGGTCTTATAAAATTCTACTTTTTGCGCAGCAGCTTACAGCAAAATCGTTCTTCCGTTTTTCCGCGCCGCTTTCATGGCAAACCGTACTGCATCACGGCCTGTCATTGGATCCACGATCCCAATCGTCAGATGTTTTGGGCTGCGGAATAAACGCTTCCATCCTCTGCCAATCAGTTCCTGTGCATCTGCCCCTTCCAGCGTGACCGATACTTTTTGGTTCTTCCCCGGCATCAGCTCCGGCAGGGACAGCGGCAGACGCGCCGTGCACAGAGTGCCGCCCGCTGCATCCTCCAGATAAAGATTCACGGGCCAATCCCAATAGAACGGTGCTGCGCCCTCGTTTGCCACAGTCAGTTCTGCGGAAACGCCGTCTGTGCACAGGGTCAGCTTCAGTTCCGTTACCCGGAGCCGATAGCCCAACCGCTTCAGCACGGCATTATATCCTTTTGTATCCTTTACCGGTGCCGTTTTTGGGCCCAGAAAGCTCATGTGCGACATTTCCAACAGGTGCAGCGTGCGGGGAAGATTTTGCTCCAGCATATCCTCCATGGAAAGGCTGCTGGTGAACTCGCCGCCCACCGGGGCATCCTGCCAGAGATCCGGCATAGGCGTCAGCGCATCGGGTTCATTGCCGTACCAGCCGCCCTCTGCGATCCATCCCAGCCACTCCATGGTGTCTTGTTCCTCGCCGGTCATATCGTTATAAAGGCCGAGGCTTTGTTTGGCCGCGAAGCGGAACGGCCTGCGCATCAGCAGTTTCGCCGTAGGAAAAGCGGCAAGGTAATCTGCGGCATATTCGTCCCGGATCGTCTCGTCCGGCATGGCCACCAGGCCATCTTCACTTTTGATGTGCCACTCACCCCAGTGACCAAGGCTGCCCAGCTCCACATAGGAAACAAAGCCGTCCGTGCCCAAAAACTCCGCCAGTGCATAAAGCACACGGCGGTGCGCTGCCCGGAACACCGCATTGGCATAGTTTGGAGAATAGCCTTTTCCATAATCCGTATCGTACCAGCTGCCATCCTTTGTCTGCGCATAAAGCCAGTCCGGTATATCCAGATGCGTCTCTTGTCCCGGCACATCGCAAACAAAGCGGATCACCAGATGGATTCCCTGCTCCCGCAGCGCGGCAAAGCCGTATTTTTCGCTGATCGTCTCCCACGCATAAACGCCCTCTTCCGGCTCTGCCTCCCGCCATGTAAGTTCCAGATAGCGGAGCGTTGCATCGCCAGCCTCTGCGGTATCGATCATCGGTGCGTAACCGATCTGAGCATTCGGAAATGCGCCGTCATCCGCAGCATAGGTTCTTGTTTTTGTGGTCGATGCGATCATTGCCACTCCCATCCCCAGCAGACAGAGCCCTGTCGCCAGGATCTTTGATATTTTACCCATGATACTCCCCGTTGTACTGGATGAGGGTGACATCCTGCACCCCATTTACAGCACGGATACGGTCCGCAAATTCCATATTGGGGTCTTTGCAGAATACCTCTACCGCCATCTCGGTGTTTTCGCCCCGCATGGTCTTGGATTTGACTGCATACTTGATGCGTCCCAGTGCCCGGACGATATCGTCTCCGGCCTCAGTACCCACATAGTGGATCACCGCAATGTACACCCGGCCTTTAGCCTGCCAGTGGGAGAACAAATAGATCATGGTGATCATGACAGCCGCCGTGACCAGCCCCAGTGCATACATTCCGGCGCCCGCCGTGATGCCCGTAGTGATAGACCAGAACAGGTACAACAGATCCAGCGGGTCCTTGACTGCGGTGCGGAAGCGGACGATGGACAATGCGCCCACCATACCAAGGGAGATGACCACGTTGGTACTGATGGCCAGCGTGACCATGCAGGTAAGCACGCACATTCCCACCAGCGTTACCGCAAAGCTGCGGGAGTATACTACGCCCGTATAGAATTTGCGGTAGACCAGATAAATAAGGATGCCCAGCGCCAGCGCCGCCAGCAGCGCCACCGCAAGCTTAGGCGCATCGTACTGGATAAAGGCATTCAGGACAGATTTTTTGATAAAGTCTTTTGTGCTCATGGTTCATTGTATTCCTTTTCTCTCAGGTTTCGTTCCAGTATTCAAACCCGTGCCGATATGCGGTCTTATCGCAGCACAGCACATACTTGGAAACGGCAGTCAGTTCCTGCGCACGGGGCGGGAGGATATCCCGCACGATCTGCGGCAGATACTCTGTAAATTTTACTTCCATTACCAGTTTACCCGGTTCCAGCACCGGCAGAGCGGGAAGCGTGGGGTCGAAGATTTCCCAGCTGCCCACAGCAGCCCGGACATTCTGATCAAATGTAACACGCACCGTGCCGGCGTCCATGATCCACGGTTCCCGGTCGTAATCCACGATGACCCGGGGACGGAGCACATTGCATACACACTCGGTGTAGAACTCCTGACACAAACGGTGGGGACTGTGCAACAAAAAGGCATAATCTCCTGCTAAGATCTGCTCAAATTCCGTCCGGGTAAGGGGTGCGGCTTCTTTATAGATGTAACTGCCGAATTTTTTCTTTCGTTCCAGCTTGATGCTGCGGTCGCTGCAATTATAAATGCGGATGCGGTACTTTTTGCGCAGCAGCACACCGGCATCTTTTTCCTCGTAAGCAGTATTCCAATAATCGTCAAAATACAGACTGCGGATGAAGTACCCGCCCTGCTGCGCGTGAGGGTCCAGATGAAGCACCGGAGCCAGCCGCACAGTCAGCTCTGCCTTGTCCGCGTAGGAGATCAGATATTTCAGCTCGTGGCGGTAGGCTTCCGTATCGTTGCGGGGCTGCGGGGCCAGCAGTTCTTTTCCCCACTCCAGGCACTGCTGCCAGAGCGCGGACTCATTCTTCATAGATATCCTCCACCACGGTGCCGTCCGGCTGGATGTAAAAACATTTGACGCCGTACACCTTGCCGGTATCGATGACATAGTAATCAAACGCATCCTGCGTATAGCCGGAGGCGTTGGTAGCCCGCACCCGGATAAAATACTGGCCTGCACCGGGAGACTCCGCCTGCGCCACGGGCAGCACAACGTGTTCCTGCCGGTAGAGCACCTGCCGGAACTGGTAATCCCGGGCAAGTTCCACCGTATAGGTGATACCCTCGGCATCAAAATCATAGGAGGGGTCCCAGTTCAACTGGAGCACGCCGTTCTGGAGAGAGGGCGTACCAATGTAGAACGGCATGGGGTAATAGTAGCCCTCCGGGTACTGCTGATAATTTTCCTCAATTTCCTCCGGCAGTGCCTGCGCCACCGTATTATACTGCGTTCTTGTAAGGGGCAGATGCTCCATGTCCGGCATTTGCCAGATGTACTGCTCGGTGATGGTGCGGTAATGCGCCGTCATCTCCTCGATCCGGTCGGCATTCAAATAATCATGCAGTTCCTGTACTGCGGTATCCAATACCTCCCGATAGCTCGCGGTCTGAAGACAGCGGCGGAACAGCACATTGCACCAGTAGTTGCTGATGCCCCACTCCCAGCTTTCAGCATCTGTAAAGCGGATCAGTTCGCGTTCTTTACGGCAAAGCATATCATCATTATCCCAGTCCAGCAGATACCATGTGCTGGAGTTTTGCGGGCTGTAAAGATACACATTGCGGCTCTGGGTATCGGCATTGCCCGTCAATAGCTGAAACGCCATCCAGTAGGCAATATTCTCTGCATCAAAATATGTTTCCAGCAGCTTTTCCATCGGCTGGGATTCGTCGTTCAGCTTTTCCAGCATCTCGATGAGTTTGCTGTGGTCGCTGTTGCCCTTCGTTTCCAGATAAGAATCAAATTTTGCCTGATCGAACGTAGGGTCGGTGGTAAGCTTGATGGCATCTTCATAGCGGTAAAATTCAAAGAAATTCACCTTGTACAGCTGCCCTGTGGAATCCAGTCCATGGGCTTTCAGGGCTGTCTTGTTCAGCTGTTCCACCTGCGTATACAAGCCATAATCTTCAAAAACACCACTGGAACTGTTGGTCAGATCTTTCACATAAAGATGGACAAACTGGGTGCGCAGCCCCATCATCTGGTCGATTCCCTTAATAAGGTCATAGGCCATTTTGTTGCGGAACCGCAGTCCTTCGCTCATGTGCTTGTTCAGCGCGATGGTGCGCTGACCGCGCCAGCTGCCTTTATTTTTCTTGAGTTTGATCTTATAGTTTTTTTGGTCATTCCGGCTGGAGGTCTGACCGCGGATCTGCACTGTGGCGTTGGGGGCTTCCACCTCATAACCCAGTTCCCCGGGCAGAGGGCCATTTTCATCGCCCACCTGCAAAAGGGCATTGACCTGATAGCGGGGCACCCCCATGGCCTCATAATCGTAGACCGAATAATGGTTGATCTCTGCCCAGCTGTGGTTGGTGTTCTCGCTGTCATTGCCCCGGCTCACGGTCAGGTACATCGTCACCACGCCGCTGTCATCATAGACCGTGTAAAGTTCCGAGTTATCCCGCAGGTGGACACTGTTGATATCTTCCAGCGGAGCCTTTTCCACCTTGTCCGCCGCTTTATTCCCAGACGCCGCCTGTGAACCGACAGCGCTCTCTGTACTCCCGGCCGGCAGCACGGCACAGCCCGCGCACAGCCCGGCCAGCGCCACACCCAGCCCCAGTACCCTGCGGCGCGGGATGAGATCTTTATCCTTCATTTGCCCTCTCCTCTCGCTCTGTTCCTTTTTTATGTTCCAAGAACAGCCCCAGCCGGGTGAAGTGCCCGGCTTTTGTTTCTGCCACAATAGGCTGCTGCCCCAATACCCGATAGGGCAGGTTGGCTGTAAAGACATCCAGCCGGAACAGCGTGACCAGATAAAACAGTGCCGCCCCGATCAGAAAGCCGAACCCATAAAACACAGGGTCAAACGCCATGGAAAGCGCTGTAAGCCCGCTGGCAGAAACAGCAAATACCACGGCTGCTGCGACAGCCCCTCCGTAATCCGTAAAGTAAAGCAGGATCATCAGGACGGTGTTGCCCACGGCGTAAAGGCCGTACCCTACACACAGGGTGCGGAAGTAGCCGTGCATCAGGTCGTTGAACCCAAGAGGCAGCAGATCCAACAGGGCACCCTCCAACGAGAGTACCGCCGCTGTGACGAACAGCTGTTTGAGCGCCGTGAACCGGAGTTCCCGGTTCAGCACAGCCAGCATCTCCTCCTCTGCCGTGACGATATCCCCCACAACGCCGCCATCGTTGAACAGGCTGTAGTAGTTCCGGTATTTGGGGTAAAAATTGACCTCCACCGACACCACAAAATTCACGCTTGTGACGAGAATGGTCAAAAACGCAATAAGGGCAGGCACATCATAATACGGAGCCCCATAAAACAGGCCTTTGACCTGTACCCCCGACGGACCTGCCCAGCAGATGACAAGGTGGGCAAACAGCCCGATGTTGGTGCACAGCCCCGTAAAGGCCAGCGGTAAAAACGCATCCACCCAGCGCAGGAACGTCCACGGGCTCTCATCGCTCTGCGGGAAGTAGCGGCAGAGCAGCACTACATCCCAGACCATCATCAGGCCGTAGCCCATGGTCACAGCAAAGAGCATTCCTTCCAGCACCGGACAGCCCAGCAGCAGCACCAGCACGAACCCCAGCCCGAATGCCAGCACAATGGCAACCAGAAACGAACAGAGGATGCCCCGGTAGTCCTTGATGGCGGTCAGATAACTCATGGCGTTCCAGTTCACGATCATCTCTGCAAAAAGCCACAGGCAGAGCAGCCCCTGCAAAAGAGTTGCTCCTGAAACAAGCAGAAACAGCCCATACAGCGTGCAGCCCAGTACAAGCATCATGCTGCTGGAACCCCAGAACGATGGCAGGATGGTCTGCTCCTGTTCCTCATACAGCATATCTGCCAGATACCGTGTTACCGGCATGGAAAAGAAGCTGGTGACCGTAAGGGAAAACAGCAGCGTATAGGTGATCATACAGACCAGCAGATCCTGTTGCTCCCGCTGGGCATTCACCCAGCCGCAGAGCAGCAGAATACCAAACTGAAGCACAACGCCCAGCAGCATGGGGCCGGTGCAGATGATACCCGCATAGCCGTAGGCCCGCAGCGAGGCAAACAGCCCTTTGCGGCGGAACAGCTTTTTCAATTCAAATCCAATTCCTGCCATGGTTACTCCAAGTGATATTCCTTAGCGGTTTCATCGTACATTTTGCGGTAGTTGGCCAGCATCTGCTCGTGGTGAAAGTACGCATCCACCCGTCTTTGGCCAATGCGTCCCATCTCTTCGCGCCGGGCACGGCTGGCGCACATTTTTTCCATCGCATCAGCCAATCCCTGACGGTACATAGGGGGCACGCAGTAGCCTGCAATGCCGAACGTATCCCCCGGAGCACCTTCCAGCAGTTCCCGGCAGCACCCCACCTCCGTGGTCACACAGGGACGGCGGGCTGCCATGGATTCCAGCACAGAGAGCGGCTGTCCCTCCGAAATGCTGGTAAGGATAGTGAAGTCCAGCTTTTGCATATACTGCACCACATCCACACGGCCGGTGAAGATCAGGTTTTTGAGCTGCAACTGCTCTACCAGTGCATAGCATTCTTTAGCATAATCCTCATCATCCACGCCACCCATGATGTGGAGCCGCACATTGGGCACCCGGGAGGCCAGCTCAAAGAAGGCGTAGATCATGGTTTTGACGTCCTTGATGGGAGCCAGACGCACCACTGCGCCGATATCCACCCAGCCATCCTCCTGTTTGAGCGGGATATTGCAGAACCGCTCGTACTGGACGCCGTTTGGGATCACGATGCACTTTTCAGCATTGCACCCCATTTCGATCTGCGTCCGGCGGGCATTATAGAACAGACTGCTGACCCGGAACGCCCGCCGGTAGATCTCCTCAGAAAGTACATAGAAGAACCGGATCCATCGGCTCTTGAACGAGGGCACCACCCACTCTGCGCGGATGATCTCCTCCTCACGTTCACGGGTATAGATGCCGTGTTCCGTAAGGAGCACCGGTGCATGGTTCAGACTGCCGCCCAGACAGGCCAGCAGACCGCCGTAGCCGGTGGAGATCGCATGGTAGACATCCGCTTTCGGCACCCGGCCCGTAAGCAGGTAGAGCACCGGCAGCAGCATCGAGCGCATGGTATGGAACGCATCCGCATAGGCCACATAGGGATACTCCTGCAGGCAGATATCGGTGAACAGCTCCATAAAATCCCGGCTCTGCAAAAAAGAGAGCGGGTGGACGCCTTTTTCCTGAAACAGACGGTACAGCACATCCCAATCCGGGCTGCCCAGCCGTACCAGTTCCCGCAGGGCGGTACGCTCGTCTGCGGTAAACAGGACCGGCTGCCGCTCCCCGTGGAGACGGAGGGCATCATCCAGAAAAACCTCCTCCACCTCTTTCACGTTGGGCGGCAGCTCATACACAAACTTTCCCCGGTCCTGTGCTTTGGCACCGATGACCCAGAGGGAGAATTCCTGCCAAGGCATGGCCTGAATATAAGCGTGCATCCATGTGGATACGCCGCCGTGAACATAGGGATAAGATCCCTCCAGCACCAGACAGATGCGCATGGTCACGCCCCCTTCTTTTCAATGCGGACGGTGTCGGCATTGGCTTTGAGCAGATAAAGATTCCCGGTCAGACGAGTCAGTTCGCCGCCCGTCACCTTGCCGGGTGTTCCTTCATTGGCGCGAAAGAACAGCCATGCTTCATCCACAAAATTGCCAAGGTGCAGCGTCCACGCGGTGTCGGTGCTATCCAGCGTGACCGTCAGCTGCGCATACCGCTGGATAGCAGCAGAGCACTCGGTGCCGGTCTGCCTGCGCAGATCCGGTGCGGTGGCACTGAGCCATTTGAGGTAATCTTTCAGGCCGCCCTTATAAGTTTCCCAGCCTTCTGCAGCACCACGGTCCACATCCAGCAGATCGTCCGGGTGCATGAAGTGGGTGCTGACGTAGTGCATATTCAACTCGCTCATCGCAGCCAGCCGCATATAGGTATCTCCCACCATACCGCCGGATACGATGCGGGGCTGCTCCACGACACCGTCGCTGGCCACACCGAATTCCTGCACATAGGGCAGGGCTGTGCTATCCGCAAAGTAGGTGCTGGCAATGGTGCGGATCTGGGTCACCTTGCTGCCCAGCACCTTCCGCCCGGCAGCGGAAAGGATGTTGGAGGGCGGCACATAGACGCTGCCCTCGGTGTTGGGCAGCACGGTCTTTTGAAAACTGATAAGTTCGTTCATTGCTGCCGCCATGGCATCCTCACTGGGCCACTGACGGTAGCTGTAAAGATCCTTGTAATCCGTATCGGGCAGTACCAACGGCTGATGGTTGTAGCCGTGGAAGCCCACTTCCCCGCCCTGTTGCAGCAGCAGGCTGCCAAAGTATCGGAACTGCTGGGTGTCCAGCTGACGCTCCGGCGCACTTTGGGTATCGTCCTCGTAGTTTTCGATCATGACACCGGTAAAACGGATAGAGTATTGCTGTGCAAGCTTTACGAGATCCGGCCACCAGACTTTGGAATAAAAGTCCGCAATGCTCATCCTGTAATCCCTGCGGATATAAGTGCCATCGCCGCCGGGCACCGGAGACGGAAAATCATCCAGATAGAACACAGCGCCGTTGATCACCGGATAGGCGGCGGCATCGCACAGAAGGCTGTAGGAAGCCGCATAAATGCCCCGCAGCACCTTATCGTAAATGCCGATGTTGTCCACCACCACCCTGCCGGCACCGGACTTTGTGCCCCATACCAGCGGAACGCCTTCGTCCCCTGTGCTGGCATAGACGGTGGCTTCCTCCCGGAGACTGACACTGAGAGAGGATTCAAATGGGTCACTGAACTCATACCGCTGCCCGCCGCCCAGCATAAACTCCTCTGTGGGAACGATGCTTTCTGCGGTCTTATACTCCCAGGAAGAGGACAGGACACCGAGTTCGGGTGAGATCACATCAAAATAGGTTGTTTTCTGGGGTGACATGGCAAACAGGACACTGCCGCCGTCCCGCACCCAGTTCATCAGGTCGATCAGGCGTTTGCCCAACGGGTCCAGCTCACTCATGAGGACCACAACGGTTTTATACCGGTCAAACTCCGGGATATCCGTAAGAGACGTTGTGTGCACATCCACAGCCTGCGTGCTCACTTTCATATCCAGCAGGATCTGATCGAACTGCTTTTTTGCAAGGTCTGTGCCTTCCTGCCCGGAATCGTAGAGCAGCAGGCAGGTGGCAGGCTGGCCGAACATGGCGATCTGTGCAGGCTTGACCTCTGTCCGGGGAAGATAATTGATCTTAAATTTTGTTGCCTCGTATTGAACACCGCTGCGCTCCGCAAACAGGATAGCGGCCATCGCCACGAACACAGCCCAGATGATCAGCAGCTTTTGCCAGCGGAATGCCCGCAGCCGGGAAAAGATCTCCTTTATCATTGCTGTTTCCCCTGCCAGAACCGCACGATCTCGCGGCCCTTTGCGCTGAGGTAGACCTCCTTTTCCTCGATTTGGCACAGTGTTTTTTGGATAGCAGCCCCATCGCGCAGCGCTGCTGCCAGCTGCAGACGGAGCACCCACGGCGTCTCGCGTTGAGGCCAGCGCGCTGTAAGATCCTCCAGCGTTTTCTCTGCGCGGTCATACTCCGCAAGACTGAGCTGCACATCTGCCAGCCTGCATTCCAGCGTACAGCTGCGGCGTCCGCCAAGGCTTTCCATCCGCTTTTTCAACAGCTGCTCCAGCTGGTGGCGCTGGATCTCTGCGGCTCTGCCCTGTACAAAGCCGTCTTTCAGGTAGCCTTCCAGATAATCGCAGTATTCTTCCAGCACAGCAGCATCGTCCGGGGCGGCGGCATAGCGCTGCTCCAGCTTTTGCAATTTCAGGTCTGCCTCCTTGGTGATCTGTGACAATGCCGTGGAAGCGTAATGCACCACTTCGCTGTCGTTGTCCATACGGGCCTGCTGAAGCAGGTCGTAATAACCTGCGGGATCATCCGTCAGCACCGAGAGGATAAGCTTGCGTTTCTGCACGGGACTGTCAACCAGCAACGCTTCCTCCAGCGGAACGACCGTATCCTCGTCTTCGTTTCCCACCACAAGGATATTTTTGTATATTTCATCGTTTATTCGCAGCTTTTCAAGTGTCTGTTCCCGCAGGCACCCGCCTGTAAGGCGATTGGAAGTGTGGAGCAGCAGCACACACAGCGGCCCCCACAACGGCACAAGAAGCATCACCGGGACAAAATATCCCTCCACCTCCAGTGCCCGGGTCCGGGCCAGCAGCCAAAGGCCCCCGCATACGGCCAGATGCACCGCCAGCAGTACAAGCCCAAGCCAGAACCCGTTACGCATGCGGTACCTCCTGTTTTGCAGTGTCGATCAGCCGCAGCTGCTCATCCAGCGGCACCGCAGTGACACAAAGGCCTTTTTCCCCCAAGCGCCGGGTCAGCAGCGGCAGATCTTCTTCATCGGCCTGATTCATCAGCAGATAGACCTCGTTGTCTGTTCCAACGCCTGCCGCATCGGTACTGCGGATGGAGCGCTCCACCCGGTCATTGAGTTCGGCCCGGTCTTTAAATTCCCCCGTCACCCGCAGCAGCAGATGATGCGCCATTTTATCTTCCTGCAGGGTGCAGGCTGTAGCCAGCTGCTCCGCAAACACCGCCGGGCGCAGCAGGCAGGTGCCGGGCAGATACCAGTTTTCCCGCACAGCACTTTCGTACGCAAAGGCACGCACCAGTGCTGTTTCCACCAGTCCGCAGAGGATGCGGAACAGGTTCTGGTAATACAGTGTCATCTGCTCCTCACCGGCAGTATACAGCCCGATCAGTACCACAAGGCTGCCGTTCTGCCGCACGCCCGCAGCATACATCGGACGCCCGGGAAGGAAGCCGCGATTCACCCACAGCCCTTCCTGTTCGATGGCGCGGAGCACATCCAGCCACTGCTCCACCTCCAGCGAGTGCGCCGGCTCCGGCGTCATTCCGGCACTGGCGGCGGTAAGGCGGGCAAACCCATGGTTCTTTTCCATCCGGTAGATGGTAAGACTGTGGTTTTCCAGCACGTCCTCCATCACCTGCACAGTCTTACGGTAGATCTCCTGCGGCTGCAGCATATCCAGCTGCTGGGTCACAGCATAGATCTTGCCAAAGCTGTCCCGGCGTCCCAGAATCTGGCGGCGGAACATCTGTTTATCCTCCAACGTATCCTGATACAGTTTCCGGGTAAATTCAAGCCGCTTACACAGCAGCTTGTTTTCTTCCTGCACGAAACGGGCGGTCTCTGTATTACGCAACTGCACATAGCCGCAGGACGCTCCCACCACAAAATATACAATGAACGCTAACCAGTTGGCAGGCTCATAAAACAACAGCATCAGGGTGGTACCCTGCCGCAGATAGCCCGCTGCCAGAGAAGCAGACGCCAGCACAGCGGACAGCACACCCGCATTGAGACCGTAGACCGTGCCGACCAGCACAACGAACATAAGCCGGAAATCGATCATCTGGAACTGTGCGTCCGTGCCTGTAATACGCACCAGCAGCTCCGTGACGAACCACGCGGCAGCGATCTCTATCAGCTGCAGCAGGCGCGGGCTCTGGCGGATCTTATCCACCGTTTTGCGTATAAAACTTTTTTTCTCCGCCTGCCGGGCGCACCACATATTATAGATCGTTGGCAGATCGTCCAAAAGGCTGTACCGCTGGAACCAGCCGTACCTGCGGCGGACAGTATTATCCGCTGCGGGATAGGTCTGGATGGTATCGGTGCCGTACAGCACCTTCAGTCCGGGCTGCAGCTTTTGCAGCGCCTCGCCCAGCTGACCCAGTGTGCTCCCAAAAACATCCGGCAGTGTAAAACGCTCCGGTTCCGGCGTCCATGTATCGAATACCCGGGCAACGAGATCTGCCAATTCTTCTGCGCAGAGCGCCAGCAGCGGCTGCGCGGCCTGCTCATCCATTTGAACAGTCCCTGCAGATATCTGCTCGAACAACCGTGCAAACTGCTCCGCACCGCTGGCCGAGACGGCATACAGATAGGGCAGGCGGAACACCTTGACCTGAAGTTTGCTGGTCTTGGCGTAATGGAAGCAAAGTTCCTCCGCTGCATTGGCCAGCAGCGTTTTGCCGGAGGACGGCGTCAATGCAGCCTCCGGCCCCGAGAGGTACAACAGCTCCACCTCCCGCTCACGGCAGGATTGCAGTACCCGGCGCAGGCGGTCCAGTTCACCTTCCTGATCACCGTGGGACAGCAGATATTCAGAAAAATAGACAACCCGATCAAACTGGTAGGTTTCCGAAAGCTGATCCAGCAGCTGCTTGCTTTCCAGCATCACTGTCTTGATCCGGGTGTCCAGCAGTGCCTCCCCTTTTGCGTGGGTAGTCAGCACATGATCATCCGGGAATGCCGTCTCGATCCACTCCTGCGTCAGGAATGCTGTAAAACCTGTGAGTAAAATCTCCATTGCATTTACCGTTGCTGCCCGTCCGTCCTTTTTTCAGTATCCGGCGGGTGCATACTTTTTCTTTAAGGGAAACAGTCTTTCATAATAGTGATGATATCACTCTTTGCATAAAATAACAATAGTGGGTTATTACACTTCCGCACTGCGCCCGCAGGTCGGTCATAGTCGCACCGTTTTTGCAGAAAATGCTTTACTACAATCAAGCGCTCCACCTTGCCGTCTCCAGCGGCTTCAGCGCGCTTTTGCGGTATTGCAAAGAGCTTTAAACCGGGTGGAAAAATTGCTGGCATCGCCAAAGCCAACTTCCTGTGCGATCTCGTTGACGCTGTGGTCGGTAAGGACCAGTAAATTCCTTCTCGCCGCTGGGGGTGTGCAGCAGCTTGCCCGCAAAGGCTTCCTGCTCCCGGATGGGCACGGTGTTCATGCCGTTGATGGGCAGGGTGTTCGGCTGGGTCTTTACGCCGTGCCAGCCGGAAAGTTTCCCTTCCAACCGGGCATCGTACACTTCGCCCTGATGCTGCCTCTGTCAAGATATTTAGGCATTCTCGGAGATTTTGAAAGAGATTTCGTCATTGGAGCCTCCCCTGCGGCATAAAAGATGCAAAACGATTTCTGCATCGAAAAAATTCACCCCTGCAAACTTATCGGTTTCTGCTTGACAACGCCCTGCGGGAGTGCTATTTTAATCCCACGGATTTGTTTTGTCTAACCATTTGAAGGGTTTTACCCTGCATTTTTTGCGTCAGTTGTTAGGCAGCGCTAACCATCTGATTTAGCAAAATACAGCACAAAACGGCAAGGTCGCCTGGCAGCAGGCGGCCTTGCCGTTTTATAGTATCCCCCACCGGCTTAACGGCATTGGTTTGAGTGGTCACACACCAAAATCAAATCTAGGAGGGGCATTTTCCCTCACGCCGTGATCAGCGCCATGAGGTAGAATTCTGTGGGAGCTTTATCCTCTGTGGGCAGAATGGTGATCTCCACGGTATGGGTCTTCTGCTCGCCATGGTGGAGGACGGGCTGCAAATACAGGCAATCGCCCCAGTCCTCGTCGAAATTGCCGTCCAATAGAACAGGGTGGGCGGTGTCGCCGTCCAGCACCAGCTGTGCCCGCAGCGCCGGGCGGCGGATGGTCTTGCGGTACTGTACTGCAATGCAGGAGGCATCGACTTCAAAGGTGATTTTGTCGCCGGGCTTCTGACCGATCCAGCCGTTTTTCCAGTGGTCCAGATGCCCCAGCTTTTCCTCCGGGTCTGCCCGGAAACCCTCCAGCTTGGGGGAGAGCTCCCGGATGGTCAGCCGCCGGGCGTTCTCGTAGGCGTTGGCGGTGAGCGGTGCCGGGAAGGCAGGCTCCTGCTCCGGTTCTTCCCGGTGGGCGTTGACTGCCTCCAGCAGCTTGATGATCTCCCCTGCCACCAGACCGTGGCCGTAATCGTTGGGGTGCAGCCCATCGGGGCTGAGCAGAGTGCGGCTGGCATACTTACCGGCACGCAGATCCTTATAAATGCTGTCCCGGATGCTGACGTGGGGCACACCGTAGTGGTCGCCCACGGCGTTGTGCTCGTCCTGTGCCGTCTCGCCGGTATCGTAATAAATGTTGTTCAGCAGCACCACCGCCGGGTGAGAGGGCCATGTGAGCAGCTTGCGGACAACGCCTTCATAAGTCTCCTGCCGGAAGGGGACGTCCAGATCGTTGACGCTGAAATCTACCACTACAAAATCCGGCTGGTACATCAGCACATCGGTCACGGCACGGGCAACGCCATAGT
>OIZX01001026.1_pt1 | contig 15894 bp, 14 predicted proteins | sample 1588621 | NCBI WGS metagenome assembly OIZX01 (sample SAMN03283276) | human gut metagenome | biome: human-associated habitat; material: feces | host: Homo sapiens | place: Peru | collected 2012
GTACAAAAACATAACTAATGTATGTCTAGATTTGAATCATCAAGATTTGTTCGTAACAATAAAATTATGAACAAAGACGTGCTTTTAAGTGCTTGCGATGCCCTTGGATGGACATACAAGTTTGATGGCGATGTGTTAACGGTATCTGATGTTAAGCAGCAGGCAACTCTCTACGGAGAGTTTGCGTTGCGCTTAAACACGAAAACAAATGAAGTCGTATATAACACGTTTTATCTTCCAGATGCCCCTAAAAAGGTTCAAGAATTACAGGAACAATTCTATCGCATCAATGCAGAATATGCGAGGAAATCGCTAATTCAAGAATTTAAGAAAAAAGGGTTTACCTATAAGTCAAATGATAGATTTACACCTACAACAGAAACTCTTTACTCTTTCTTTATGATTGGAAGGTCAAAGGATAAGAATGAAGATGAACCTGTTGCGCAAATTAAGTTCGAAATATTGCACGATGGAACCATTGTTACAGACTCTGACTATTTGCCCAATGATGTGAATGAACGTGCCCATGATGCCATGGATGTCTTAGAGCAACTCATGGGCAATAAACGTGTAATGACAAAAAAGCCCGTTCCCAGTAAATATCTTCAAAAGATGAAGCCTAGACGTGTCAACATACAGAATATCACGAACAAATAATAAAATGGAAAAATCTATATTTGATAAGATTCAATATATGTTGGAGGCACATTATCCTATATTGTACCTTACTACATTTGAATATGACCGTACAAGACAGAAAGTATATGGTATTCTACGCAATCTGAAAGGCGAAGTGAATGTGCATGAATGGGATTGTGTTAATGGTCTTGTCCTCTGCAAGAATGACTCCTACACACCTATTCTAATCGATGGTGATGAGCCTATAGTTGAACCAGAAGAGGTACTTAAATATGCGAAAAATGTCTCTAAAAATCAAAAAGATATTTTCATACTAAATGATTTTAACGAGCATATTGAAGAAGAACAAATAAAGTACTATATTAGAACGTTATCGGAAAAAGCGCGTTATACTAACACATATATAATTATAGTTTCTGCAGTATATAAACTTCCTGTTGAACTAGAGAAATACGTCACAGTAGTTAACATACCTCTTCCAGACAGAGTCGATTTAGGTAGAACTTTAGAATTGGTGGAGAAAGATAGCACTCTATCAGTATCATCATCTGTCCGTGGAAGACTTATTGATGCAGCTCTTGGTATGACCACAATGGAGGCAGACTTGGCCTTTTGTCTAGCAGTAGTAAAAGATGAGCTAAAGGAATCGTCAGTAGGTACTGTTTCTGCAGAGAAAGAGCAAATCATTAAAAAGTCTGGCATATTAGACTATTTCCCAAAGAATGAAAGCCTTAAAGATGTAGGTGGTATGGACAACTTGAAGGACTGGCTTAGGAAACGTCAAAAAGCATACGATAAGAAAGCAAGAGAATGGGGACTTCAAGAGCCTAAAGGATTGCTACTTTTGGGTGTGCCTGGTTGCGGTAAGAGCTTGACTGCAAAAAGTATTGCATCAAATTGGGAGATGCCATTGCTTAGATTGGATATAGGAAAAGTGTTCCAAGGACTGGTGGGTAGTAGCGAAGATAATATTCGTAGAGCTATATCCACAGCAGAAGCTGTGGCTCCATGTGTACTGTGGATAGATGAAATAGAAAAAGGATTAAGTGGTGTACAATCTAGTGGCTCAACTGATGGCGGTGTCACATCTCGAATTTTTTCAACCATCTTGACATGGATGCAAGAAAAGACATCGCCTGTATTTGTTGTTGCAACAGCCAATAATATCAACCTTCTTCCTCCTGAGTTGTTACGAAAAGGAAGGTTTGATGAAATATTCTTTGTAGACTTACCCAACAAAGAGGAAAGAAAAAACATATTCAACATTCATCTTGAAAAGAGAAATCAATGTTCAACCACATTGGCGATGGAAGCAATAGCAGAGAAAAGTGACGGCTTTAACGGCGCAGAGATTGAGGAGTGTGTAAAAGAAGCTATGTTTGATGCTTATGTTTCCAATCCTGATGAGCCGAAACTAACAACAAAGCATTTGATAGATGTTATAGAGGCAACTGTACCATTGTCGGTAACGATGAAAGAGCAGATTACGGCATTGCGTCATTGGGCTGCAACAAGAGCTAAGAATGCTTCTTTAGAGACAGCTAAGGCTGAGGAAAGTAATATTCCTATTATGCTTACTCGTCCAGAATTAGAATTAGAACGTTCTTTCGATATAAATAAGTAAAGTGGATAATACGTATTGTCTTAAAAAAGGAACATCCTTGTTTAGGTATGATTTGATAGAACCACCAACAGAATGGAGTTCTACTCATCGTAATATTGAATACACAGGTTCTATATATGGAGATAAAAATTCTATGTCTGCATTTTTCTTTTTCAACAGCGAATGCCAAGCTGTAGGAACTGCAAGATGTGCCACTAAAAAATATGCAGACAAGCGAGATGGTTCCATTTGGATTACTCGGTGTAACCTAAAGGACGATATGAAGTTACTTGATTTGCGTAGCTTTGATACGGTAATTGATATGCTTGTATTTCTTGTAACAGAGAGATATAATATATTATCGACACAGTACAAGTCATTTTTTAACGATGCTGCTACTCTTGATAACATTAAGGATTCTACCCTATTTCTTGTTTGTAAAATTCATGGCAATAATACATATTACAATGACTCTTCATTGATGAATGAAATTATACCACACGTCAACGTTGTGATAGAGTTTTTAAAAATAAACATCTTCGTACCAGGGCAATTTGTGCAGCTACTTACTGATTACTCGAATGGGCCACTTTTCAAGAGTGAAGTTATTTCTAAAGGTTATGAAGGAATCATATTTAACGAAACTAGCAATCGTAATACTGGTTCTGATACTGTATGTCTTTTCTTAACTCAAAAATTAGAGATTCCTATTCAAAAGAAATACGATTATGAACGAACTTGAACTGCAACAATATCTTCTTCGCACCTACCCTAAAGAAAATGAAGGATGCGATTGGAAAGAAATGAAGAATCTCAAGAATTGCTTCAATGGCAAGGAGGTGGGACGATATCATAAGCTATGTGCCAGGAATAACCAACATGGTAGGTGGCGAGTTGGTGATTGGTGTTGAGGATGGAACTCTGAATATCATTGACACCTACAACTATACTCCTCAGCAAGCTGTGTTGAGGTTGACACGGCTATGCGCCAACCTTTCAAGTGATGGATTGTGTATTGACGAGCACATCACCGACGATACTCAGAAGACGGTTTGGATGATACATATTCCCAAACATAAAGCCAAGTTGCCTGTGAATGCTCACAGCAAGGCTTGGCAGCGCATCAATGACAGCCTTATTGAGATGACACAAGAAAGGCTCAACATCATTCTTGATGAGTATATACCGACGCAAGACTGGTCGGCAGAAGTCGTGGAAGATGCAACCATTGATGATCTTGACGAGGTGGCTATTGCCAAGGCTCGCATGATGTTTAAGAAAGTTCATAGTCGCATTCCAGCAGAAGAAGTGAACGCTTGGAGCGTTCAGACGTTTCTTGGCAAGTGCGGTTTGATACGGAATGGGGGGATTACTCGTGCTGCCATCATATTGCTTGGCAAATACGAGTCTGCCTTCAAGTTGCGTCCTGCTGTGGCACAGGTAACATGGACACGCCGAGATGAAAACCAAGATGTTGTGGACTACGAACATTTTACAGTTCCATTCATTTTGACTGTGGATGAGATTCTCTCAAAGATAGAAAACCTGACTTTGAGAGAAATGCCTGGAGGTACTCTTTTCCCAGATACGATGAAGCAATATGACGACTATACTATCCGCGAGGCTCTTCATAACTGTATTGCGCATCAAGACTACACTCTTCAGCAACGTATCAACTTTGTTGAAAATCCTGGTTATCTGTATTACTCCAATGCAGGAACATTCATTCCCGGTACTTTGGAGAACGCTTTGAGGAACGAAGAGCCGCAGACACATTTCCGCAATGAATGTCTGTGTAGAGCTATGGTTGACTTCAACATGATTGATACCGTAAGCCGTGGTATCAAGAAAATGTTCAATGAGCAATGGCGCAGACATTTTCCTATGCCAGACTATGAGATTGACCAAATTAAGAAAAGAGTCGTTGTCCGCATCTATGGCAATGAAATCAACAAGCGATACACTGACTTGTTGAAAACAAACGACACTCTTTCTCTATGGGATTGCATCTCGCTTGACGCAGTGCAAAAAGGTCGTTATATTTATGAAGACGTTGCCCAAGACTTGCTTAAACGTGGACTTATAGAAGGTGAGACTCCCCATTACAGCATTTCTCCTAGCATTGCAAAGAATACTAACCAACTGCCTTCTTACACAAAAACAAAAGGATTGGATAAGGAGAGGTTGCGTCAAATGGTTCTACAATATCTCAGCAATGCTGGCAGTGAAGGCGCCAAGCGAGATAGCATATACGAATATCTCAAAGATGTGCTACCTACCAACAAGACGGAAGAGCAAAAACTTCGTATGCTCGGAGATTTGCTGAAAAACATGAGTAAAGAGTGTTTAATAAAAGCGGAAGGGCGAACTTGGTATACCATGCCTCAATCATAAGAGGATATATTATAGCAACTTTTTACGGAATTATAGCGATATCGTCATTATTATAGCGTGGAATCGTTTTGAATCCGTCAAAAATAAAGAGAACTATAGCGAAAGCAAATGATTATAGCGGATTGTATTGAATCCAACTGATTTAGTTGAACTTAAAATGCAAAGGATATGTTATTAGGAAACAAGATAAGATCTCTTAGAGACGAACAAGGAATATTGCAGCGTCAAGTAGCTGCATACTTAGAAATAGATACTCCAATGTTCAGCAAGATTGAACGTGGGGATAGGCGAGCAAAGAGAAGTCAAGTAATTCAAATGGCAACATACTTCAAAGTGGATGAAAAGGAAATGCTCACTCTTTGGCTTGCCGACAAAGTATTGGATGCTTTGGAGGGTGAAGACGAATTGAAACTTACAGCCATTGAAATTGCAAAAGATGAGTTAATGGATGTTAATCGCTAATTATTCATCTTCTGATATAAACAACACAAGATTGATTTCTCGCAGACGATGGGAACTTTATGGTATCATTTACGCTTGACGTCGTAAAGTTTCTTTTGATTTACAAACACTTACAAAATACATACTGGTTCAGGACGTGAGACTCTACACTTGCTCGTCACTCTTTCTAGGCCGTAGGAAGCCATTGGTTGATGACGAACAGATAGAATCTCACGCTGAAAGTTATATATAACCCCGAAAAGTGTGCCGTTGAGGTTTGTCCTCCTTGGCACACTACGAGGGTTGATTATACAACCTACCCGTGACATCTTCTCTGCTAAGCCATTGACAACCAATTTGAATTTCCTACGTTCAGAAAGTTCAATGAACAAAGCGTTAACGACGCCTTATGTATGTTTTGCAAACGCATTTATTGCGAATGCGCCACAAAGATACAAAAAATCCGTGAGAATAAATACTTTATAGGCTGTTAGTTGTATAAAACTGAAATTTTAGTCCAATTATGCCACTATAATGACCTAAAACATCAGGCAATATGTCAAATCCATAATGCATGATACAGGAAACCGTGTCAACGATGACATGAAATGTGTCGGTAAAGGTTTGTAGCATGAATATTATATAATTCATTATCTGAAAACGGCAGAAACTGCGTTTCATGCATTACTCCATACGGAATGGTTCAGAAAACGATGTTTTTGCGTCCAGACCCAAAGGAGCAAGTAAGGAAACAATGTGAACGACTGATTCAATGAGAATTATTATTGGAAACAATATAGTGGCGACATAAACATAACATTATTAAATACAAATATGTCAAAGAAATCCACTTTTGCGTTATTTTGCTTGCTAAAAAGTTTGTATTATCAATGATTATTCGTATCTTTTCAGCATCAGTCCTCGCCAAGCCTCTTAACAATACTCAAATCGTACGAGGCGTTTTTTGTTTATACACATTTGAACATGGCGAATCTTATCCCCTTTACAAAATGGTTTGAATCTTCAGAAAATCTCGTAAATCTGCTTGAATCGCGATGTTTACAGATTAATGATTGAAACAAAGCCATGCAGTACCTTGACAATATTGATTATTACAGATTGTCTGCTTATATGTATCCTTTGTTGAAGGTGCCCAAGACAGCACATTTGTACAAGGAAAGTTCTACATTCAAAAAGGTGATGAAGCTTTATCGCTTTGACAAGAAACTGAGACTACTCATGTTCAATGAGATAGAAAAGATCGAAATTGCTATCAGACGTGCGGTGATGCAAATAACAGCAGATAACATGTGGAATGGTTGCTAATCACCAATCCACTAAAATGTTCTTTTTCGTTTCCATTTTCTCACATTATGGGCTCGGTTCAAACGCCTCATCTATTTCTAAAAAAGCACCTAATAGGCATAAACCCATCATAAAAAAGCACAAGCCTCTACGGCTGCAAAAGCGGCTGTGGAGGCTTGCATTTCAAAACACATCGATGCTAAAGGAATGCGTATTGTCGGCGCTATGGTAGACGTTTCTGAGATGATAATCAAGATATTTCAGATAGCGTGTGTCGTTGCGAGCCACATGACCCTTAACCTGTTTCTCAAGCTGTTCCTTAAAACCAGGACGGGAGAAAAGCGTGTCTGCCAACTGATAGGTATAGACAATCTGCTTGCCTTGTAAGGTCACGCTTTCTGCCGTGGTGTAAACATCGAGCGACAAGGGCATGACAGAATCTGTTATTAGCATGCCAATGAGGGTGGAATAGCAGCGCATGTAGAGCACCTTGGCGGCCAAGAGGGAATATCGGACCTTTACACTGTCCACCACATCGATATCGTGGAGTGTAATGTCATAGGTGCAGAGCGCAGCGTTTGTCTTGTCGTCTAACACATGACATTTGATGCTAAACCCTTGCTCCTTCATATATGCCTTGACCTGTGGACATTGCCAAAGAAGATTGCCCCATGCCAAAGCATCGTAACCCTTCTGTAGATAGATGAACGACGAGTCGGCGCATATCTTTTCGTTGCTCAACCGTGCAAGGGTGGCAGAACGTTGTTGGTCATACATGCTTGAAAAGTCGTCAACGGTGTATTCGCTGCTGACCGTTGCCAGCATGTCGGTCCACTCGCTGCGAGGCATAGACAAGTAGCAATGGAGCGTGGAGCCTACAACCGAGAAATCTTTCAGTTGGCGGTTAAACTCAAATTTGTCGGCGGGCAACGTCTTCAGCATGCTGCTCAACACCTGCGGTAGCGTGCCACCTGTTTGTGCAGACAGCGTAACGAACGACGGCAAAAAGAAGAATGTAACCAAAAGTCGAGACAACATTCTTCGCATCATAATGTTCTGTTTCATCATTAATCGAGATTTTACTATTGTATTTATTATTTTGCAAAGATAGCGTTTTCTCTGATAGCATGCAAGTTCTCCTAACCTATTTTTTGTTTTTGCCGTCAAATGTGTAGATGAAAGCTGTGACTGCGGAAACAATGGAAATATACACTACCAAAAAGGCGGCAAACCTAAATTATAGGTCTGCCGCCTTTTGTATATAGTTTAGAATTAACTAAAACAGATTGCTGTTTTTACTGCATGTCATAAACAACCTTCATAAGTTCCTTGCCAAGAGCATCGGCTTCTTCCATTGTGTGAGCCTCGCTATAGACACGGATGATGGGTTCTGTGTTTGACTTGCGCAGGTGAACCCATTTGTCGGGGAAATCGATCTTCACACCATCGATATCGTTAATCTGCTCGTTCTTATAAAGCTCTTTCACTTTCTCAAGAATGGCATTGACATCGGTAGAGGGCGTGAGATCTATGCGGTTCTTTGCCACGAAATAGTTGGGGAAAGAAGCGCGAAGCTCACTGGCCGTACATTTCTTGTGAGCCAGAGAAGAAAGGAAGAGAGCAATGCCTACAAGGGCGTCACGTCCATAATGGCTCTCAGGATAGATCACTCCTCCATTACCTTCACCGCCTATGACTGCACCAACCTCTTTCATCTTGGTTGTTACGTTAACCTCACCCACAGCAGCGGCTGTATAAACGCCACCATGCTTCTCTGTCACATCGCGGAGAGCTCGGGTTGAGCTGAGATTGGAAACGGTGTTTCCTGCTGTGTGGCTAAGCACATAGTCGGCAACGGAAACGAGAGTGTATTCCTCGCCGAACATCTTGCCATCCTCACAGATAAAGGCCAAACGGTCTACGTCAGGGTCAACAACGATGCCAAGATCGAAACCGCCTGCTACCATCTCACCCATTATGCCTGAGAGATTCTTCTCCAAGGGCTCTGGGTTATGGGCAAAATCGCCTGTGGGTTCTGCATTAAGGAACTTGTGCTCTACGCCAAGCGCATCAAGCAGTTCGGGAAGGATGACACCGCCCACGCTGTTGATGGCGTCAACGCAAACCTTGAAATGGGCTGCCTTGATGGCATCGACATCGACAAGCTTCAACGCGAGCACGCTGTCTATATGACGTTTGTTGAAAGTGTTGTCTTCGCTATAATGACCCAGATTGTCTACATCTGCATATTCGAATGCCTCACGCTCTGCAATGTCAAGAACCTCGTTGCCATCAGCCTTTGTAAGAAACTCGCCCTCGCTGTTGAGCAGTTTCAGAGCATTCCACTGACGTGGATTGTGGCTTGCTGTGATGATGATGCCACCGTCGGCACCGCTCCAGCGAACAGCCAGTTCTGTTGTGGGCGTTGTGGCGAGACCTATATTTATAACATCGAAGCCCATGCCCATGAGCGTTCCGCACACCACGTTTTTAACCATCTCGCCAGAGATGCGGGCATCACGACCAACAACAATTTTATTGCTCTTGCTCGTTTTGCGGATGAAAGTGGCATAAGCCGATGTGAACTTTACAATGTCAAGCGGATTGAGGGTGTCACCTGTGGGACCGCCTATTGTTCCGCGGATTCCAGAAATAGATTTGATTAGAGTCATTATTTTATGATTTATGTAGATAAAAATTGCTATATAGCCGATTTAACGACCACGCTCGTATGTTATGTCATAGAGGCAAGGATATACGCCCTGCACGGCATACTGTTGTCCTTGGGTGTGGGGGACAATAATACGCACCTTGGCTATCTGGTCGTTTTCTGACGCAGGACGGCCAAGCTTAATGTAAGCCAATGGCACAAGCCAACCTGAAGGAACGGACGTGCTGCCATAAACCGAATACATCACGCTTGAAGATGCGTCAAACGATGCTGTAAAGGTTCCTGAGTTGCGCTTGACATTCATCTTGTCAACGAGTGAAGCGTAAGAAATGATATCGTTTGAAAGTTGAAGCGAGTCGGTCAAAAGATTGCGCTCTGTGAAACGACACAACACGGTGGCGTTCTCGCCATCTTTGATCTTCTCGCCACAGCCTTTGCGTATAATCTGCATATACACTCCAGAACTTTCAAAGAGCACAAACTCATTCTTTGTCGTATCTGTAAGACTGTCTTTAAAGAATTCGTCCTCTGAGATAACTTTTATCCCATTCTTCGCTATGTAGCTGTTTATTGCTGAACGCTCTTTTTTCTTTTGATCGGCATAGGTTTCCGAGTCGCTACAAGATGTAAACACAACGGCTCCAACGAGTGCCAATAATAGCATGCTAAGTTTTCTCATTTTCTGTATTTATGTACTTTTTTTATAGAAAAATGCAGGGGTGCGATGTTTCTAAGCTGCAAAGATAAACATTTTTGCTGATTATGCCATTTGTTTTGAAAGAATTTAAACTTTATACATACTTGGCGCTAACAAAAATACATTTTTTACAATTACCTCTGCATTAAATTTCCTTTTTGAACTTATTCTCCAAAGCAGGATCTACCTCAACAGTTCGGCAAAATCTTCAATAGCTTTGCGAGCGATAGTTACTGCTTCTTCAAGCGAACAATTGAGACGACCGCCACTTGCATTAAGATGTCCACCGCCATTAAAAAATTTCTCTGCCATCTTGTTGCAGGGGAAGCTGTCTACTGAACGCAAGCTAACCCACACGGTGTTGTCGCGACGGTCATCTTCACGCAAGGAGATGGACAAACGCATGCCCTTGATGCGTAGAGGTTCGTTGACGAGACCTTCAGCATCGCCCTTGATAAAACGGAAACGTTTCATGTCGGCACGCGAGATAGTGAAGAACGAGGCATGCAAATCGTCAATAACAGTAAGTTTCTTGTAGATAAGATACCCGCGCAAACGCATTGCCATCTGGCTATAGTTATTAAACACATTACGATAGATCTTGTCTTTATCTATGTGCTTGGTAAGCAGCTGGCTGATAATGTAAAAGATCTCGGGAGAGTTGCTGTTATAGGTAAAGCCACCTGTGTCTGTCATCATGCCGCAATAGATGGCGACAGCACAAGCTTTTGTCATCTGCTCGAAACCGCCAAGTTGGCAGATGACACGAAAGACCATCTCTGAGGTGCTGCTCATCTCCGGGTGCGACACCGTTATGTCGGTCTTTATATCAGGGTCCAAATGATGGTCAATAAGCACCTTGTGCGCCGTACTTGCTTCAAGCGATGCCTGCATCTCATCAACGCGACTTGTTGTGTTGAAATCGAGACAGAACACAAGGTCTGCCTTTGACAACGCTGCATCACCATCTTCAGGATGCTTGTCATAACGCAAGACAGCCTCTGTGCCTGGCAACCATTGCAGGAAATCGGGATAAGCATCAGGCACAACCACACGCGCCTGTTTGCCTATTATGCGAAGATACTCGCACATAGCCAAAGAGGAACCCATGGCATCGCCATCAGGCGACTTATGACAACATATCACAATGTTATCAGACTCGTCTATAATCTGTTTTAAAGAGGCCTCTTCGGCCTCTGAGAGAATATCTATCTTCATAATTGCATGCAAAGGTAGTGGAATTTGAAGAAAATACAAAGAAAGCAGACTTTTTTATTGCTTGAATATAGCCTATATTTTATAAAAGTTGTACAAATTGACAACAACACAAAAAAGGATGCACAGAGCATTGGCTCCATGCATCCTAAATTAAAATATTAATCAGTTACAAATATTATTACTCGTCCTCATCTGCCTCTGCCTCATGAGCAGCAATAAGCTGCTGCTGCAAATCGTTAGGCACAAGCTCATAGCTGGCAAACTTGGTTGTGAACGAAGCGCGACCACCGGTAATGCTGCTCAGAGAGATTGAATAGTTGCTCAGCTCCTTAAGAGGAATCTTTGCCTGCAACTTCTGATAACCAGCCTCGCTGTCCATACCCATGATTAGAGCTCGGCGACCCTGCAGATCACTCATGACATCGCCCATATAATCTGAGGGAACATAGACCTCAAGGTCATAGATGGGCTCGAGAATCTTCGGACCTGCTGCCTTGAATGCATCGCTAAACGCATGACGTGCAGCAAGCATGAACGAGAGCTCATTGCTGTCAACCGGATGCATCTTGCCGTCATACACGATAACGCGCACGTCACGGGCATAGCTGCCTGTGAGAGGACCTTTCTCCATGCGCTCCATGATGCCTTTCAGGATGGCTGGCATAAAACGAGTGTCGATAGCACCGCCGACAACGGTGTTGATGAACACAAGCTTACCGCCCCACTCTAAGTTTATCTCCTCACGTCCCTTGACATTCATCTTTATCTCCTGACCATTGAGCTTATAGGTTGTAGGGTCAGGCATGCCTTCTGCATAAGGTTCAACGATGAGATGCACTTCACCGAACTGACCGGCACCACCCGACTGCTTCTTATGACGATAATCGGCAGCAGCGCTCTTGGTTATGGTCTCACGATAAGGAATCTTCGGCTCGTCAAATTTCACAGGAATCTTCTCGTTGTTCTCAAGACGCCATTTAAGCGTGCGCAGATGGAACTCTCCCTGTCCATGAACGATAGTCTGCTTCAACTCCTTGCTTTGCTCAACAACCCATGTAGGATCTTCCTGACGCATTTTAAGCATTGCAGCCATGAGTTTCTCTGTATCAGCAGAGTTTACGGCCTTAATGGCACGCGCGTATTTAGAGTTGGGGTATTTGATAAAGTCGAATTTCCATTCGCAGTCTTTATCGTTAAGGGTGTTTCCTGTCTTTACATCTTTCAGCTTCACAGTACATCCTATATCTCCTGCATTAAGCTTGTCTACAGGAAGACGGTTGGCACCGGCGCATACATAGATCTGGCCTAAGCGCTCACGCGAACCACGATCGGCGTTTGTGAGATCATCACCAGATTTAACGCTACCGCTCATAACCTTAAAGTAGCTCACCTCACCAATGTGGGGTTCCATACCTGTCTTGAAGAAATATACGCTCTCAGGACCGTCACTATCGGGAGTGATCTCTTCGCCACGAGTGTTGTGGAGTTTCGGCATCTCGCTAACAAATGGCACAACATTGCCAAGGAACTCCATCAGTCGACGTACGCCCATATCTTTTGCTGCACACACACAGAACACGGGGAAGATGGAGCGTGTGACGAGTCCCTTGCGTATGCCTTCACGCATTTCATCCTCCGTAAGGGTCTCCTCCTCGAAAAATTTCTCCATCAATGTCTCATCGTTCTCGGCTGCTGCCTCTACAAGCGTCTTGTGAAGCTCCATGGCCTTATCCATCTCTTCAGCAGGAATATCCTCAATAACAGGCATGCCACCTTCTGCTGGCCATGAATATTTTTTCATCAACAACACATCGATAATGGCGTTGAAGCCAGGACCTGTCTGTACAGGATATTGGACCTGCACACATTTTGAGCCGTAGATGTCGTGCATAGCACTTACCACGTTGTCAAAATCGCACTTCTCCGAGTCGAGCTGATTTATAAGGAATATAACAGGTTTCTTGAGCTTCTCTGTATATCTGAACACATTCTGCGTACCTACCTCAGGACCATACTGTCCGTTAATGAGGATAACGGCCTGGTCTGTAACGTTGAGTGCGGTAATGGCACCACCTACGAAATCGTCGGAACCCGGACAATCAATAATGTTAAGCTTCTTGTTGTTCCATTCTACATGGAAAACAGTTGAGAACACAGAATAACCATATTCCTGCTCAACAGGAAAATAATCGCTTACGGTGTTTTTCGCTTCTACGGTTCCTCTTCGTTTAATGATACCGCTACCAAAGAGTAAAGACTCGGCAAGAGTTGTCTTGCCGCTACCCGCACTGCCAAGCAGCGCGATGTTTTTGATTTCATTTGTTTGATAAACTCTCATATCTATCAAAGGTTTAAAGTTAGAAATGGCAGCTCACTTCTTTTGTTTCACTTTTGCCAATGGTGTGCACCATAAGGGTAATGAAAACGTGTAGGGAGGTTAATCCTACAACATGTAAAAAAGTGGCTGTATAGTAGTCTCTAATTCAGACCATAGGTCTTTATCGCCGTCTAAGTTAGATATTTTTACACAAAAAACCAAAAGAATTGTGATAAAATTGCTATTTTTTTAAAACATATTAGTAATTTTGTACTAAAATTCAATGGAAGCAGACTTTTTAAAAGGTCTAAAAACCATCTGTCCCTACAAAATCAAATATGTAGGTCATTAATTCTGATTGTCATTAATAAACAAGATTTGTAGAAATAGTTTTTCAACCACAACATGGCAGGACTATATGTTCACATCCCATTCTGCGCAAGCAGATGCATATATTGCGGCTTTTACAGCAGCACGCTAAAGGAAGACATAAAACATCAGTATGTCACGGCCTTGGGCAAAGAGCTGGCTTTACGCAAGAACTATTTTGAGAACGGATGCTGTAACAACAGCCAAGATATAACCACTATATATATAGGTGGCGGAACACCGTCTCAACTGTCGTCTGAAGACATTGAGAAGCTTTTTTCTTTTATCTATTCTTATAATGACAAGAAGAATCTGAAAGAGGTTACGTTTGAAGCGAACCCCGATGACATAACACCTCATCTGGTGGCAACTCTACGCAAATGTGGTGTGAACCGAGTTAGCATGGGTACACAGACTTTCAATGATGAACGTCTGAAATTCCTTCATCGCAGACACACAGCCCTTCAAACAAACAAAGCTGTAGACATTTTACGAAAAGGAGGTATTGACAATATCAGCATAGACCTCATTTATGGTTTTCCTGAACAAACTGTAGATGAATGGCAAATGGACATAGACCATGCTATTGAGCTTAGCGTCAGTCACTTGTCGGCATACAGCCTAATGTATGAAGAAGGCACTTCTCTTTACAAAATGCTCAAACAAGGAAAGATAAAAGAGATTGACGAGAATGTGAGCCTAGCAATGTACAAAACACTCGTAAAAAGCATGAAGGATGCCGGATACGAGCATTATGAAATAAGCAATTTCGCAAAACCTGGCATGCGTGCCATGCACAACAGTAGCTATTGGGACGACACACCATACATTGGCATAGGAGCGGCAGCTCACTCCTACAACCGCAAATCGCGTCAATGGAACGTCTCTGACATCAAGAAATATATTGAAGCAACAAACAACGATGTGATTCTTGCTGAACAGGAGACAATAGACGATGACACCCACTACAATGACCTCATAACAACAGCACTACGCACATCTGAAGGGCTCGACTTGGATATGCTTGATGAAAAACAGAAACATTTCATGCTTGAGTGTGCTAAAGATTATTTGCAAAAAGGAAGTCTTGAACTGTCAGACAACCATATTCGCATAGCACCAGACAGCGTGTTCATAAGCGACATGGTTATGAGTGATTTAATGAAGGTCTAAATTTTAAAAACAAAAAGAAAAAACAAATGACAGATAAAGATTTTGAATCATATTGGCAGAAGAACCGTCTACAGATTCTAAAACACAACGATAGTTACAACAAGGCGACTCAAGGATATAAGATGACATCGGGAGCCGACTATCTTCTATTTGGAATTCCTGTTGCTACGGGCATTATATGCATTGACTATCTGCCTCTACAAAACGAAATTCTCAAATGGATATGTAGCGCAGTTATAACCATTCTTTGCTTCGCAATTTGTGTATGGATAAAAACAGCAATAACAGCAACAGAAACGCCTGACGAAATTGAGAAGCGCATAAAAAAAGCCACTCATGATATCTGGAAAAAGAAGATGGCTGAACATCTACAACAAAACAAATAAGGCGCTATGTTCAGAACGGATATTATATGTGTCTAACATTTCACAATCACTAAAAACAGAAAAAAGCAAAAAAAACAATTATGGAAAACACGATGAACAAAAAAACTGGAAACAAGGTTATAGAACAGATAAAGAAAGAAGCTATAAGAGAGCAGGCTAAGGACGAGGCTATAGATGTGGACCTCAAGCAGCAGTTGAGTGAGCACTTCAAGCTGAGCGAGTTTACGCAGTCGGGCACCGCCCGTCGTCATAAGGTCAAGAACGTTCCTGGACCAAGGGAGGTAGAGCGTCTGCGGTTTCTGTGTGTGAAGAGTCTGGAGCCCATGCGCCGCAGGTTTGGCGTCATTCGCATAACGAGCGGCTTTCGCTGCAAGAAGCTCAACGCCCTGGTGGGAGGGTCGCCCACGTCGCAGCATGTGCTGGGCGAGGCAGCCGACATCCACACCGGCGGTCGCGAACTGTCAGAAAAGATGTTTGGTTTCACAAAGCAAAACATCCCCTTTGACCAACTAATCCTTGAACACAACCCCGCCCACGGCATCTATTGGCTCCACATCAGTCTGAGGTCAGACAGACCGGGGAACAGGCACGAGGCATTCTTTGTAAAGGTAAAAAAAAGCTGACGCTTTTTAAGGGAAGAGCTTATTAAGTGAAGAACGAAGAGTGAAGAGTGAAGAATTC
>OIZX01001028.1_pt1 | contig 15882 bp, 11 predicted proteins | sample 1588621 | NCBI WGS metagenome assembly OIZX01 (sample SAMN03283276) | human gut metagenome | biome: human-associated habitat; material: feces | host: Homo sapiens | place: Peru | collected 2012
ATAAATATCGAGCTATCTTCTTCCGAACATTTTCATCTTCAGGAATATCAATCTCTAAAGTCTCAATATCATGGCGATTTACAGAACCGAATACTGTTCCACTTTCCTTTTTAAGCAAATGATTTACATAATACTTCATCATATAATATAAAAATTCTTGATTTCCATTTTTCATTCTTAAAGAACATACACCACGCCCTATGCAGATATCCTCGGGAGTAATATTTAAATCTCCAACAGGTGCTCTGACACTCATAATTACATCTCCAGCTTTAGCAGTTTTTGTAATATGTGTTGTATATGTATCAAAAATAGGTTTTTTAAATCCAAATGTTCTATTTCCCTGCAAAAACGGAATACCATCACCTGTATTATTATAATATTGAGATTTCGGAGATTGACCCATAGTTATTTCTGCAATTTCTCCAAGTCTATATTTCATATCCAATAGCCTCTAAATTCTTTCTTATTTCTTCCTCAAGTTCATGATTCTTCTTAAACATATCTGATAATTCAGATGTTAAACGAGCCATTTTCTCTTCAAATGGTTCATCATCCTCTTCTACTTCTTCAATACCAACATATCTGCCCGGTGTCAGAATGAAGTCCTGCTTTTCGATTTCCTGAAGGTCGGCAACGGCACAGAAGCCTTTTACATCTTCGAGGGTGCCCTTCTGGAAGGCGGTGAAGGTGTCGGCAAGGCGGACGATGTCTTCTTCGGAAAAGTCGCGGTGCTTGCGGTCTACCATGTGGCCCATGTTGCGGGCATCTATGAAGAGGGTTTTGCCTGTCTGCTTTTTGCCACGGGTGATGAACCAGAGGGTTACCGGAATTGTTACGCTGTAGAAAAGCTGGGTTGGCATGGCGACAATTCCTTCTATTAAATCTGCCTCAATTATTTTACGGCGGATTTCTCCTTCGCCAGAGGTCTGGGTGGAAAGGGCGCCATTTGCAAGAACAAGACCGATTTTTCCGTTTGGAGCCAGATGGTAAATCATGTGTTCTATCCAGGCGTAGTTTGCGTTGCCTGCGGGTGGAAGTCCGTATGCCCAGCGAGGGTCGTTCTGCAATTTATCCTGCCCCCAGTTGCTTAAGTTGAAGGGCGGATTTGCCATGATGAAGTCGAACTTCTGTGTTGAATGCAGGTCGTTGAAAAAGGTATCTTCGGGATGGTCGCCAAAGTTTGCATCGATTCCGCGGATTGCCATATTCATTTTGGCCATTTTCCAGGTGTCGGCATTGGCTTCCTGTCCAAAGACTGAGATGTTGCTTCTGTTTCCTGCGTGCTCCTGAATGAACTTTACGGACTGAACGAACATTCCGCCCGAACCGCAGCAAAGGTCATAAACGAGTTTTCCTTCTGACGGCTTTAAGATATTTACGATTGTTTTTACTACGCTGGCCGGTGTGTAGAACTCGCCGCCTTTTACTCCTTCGTAGGATGCAGACTGTGCGATGCAGTATTCGTAGGTGCGGCCGAGCAGGTCTTTACTTGCTTCGGTGTCGCTCATGTCCATGTTGGTGAACACGTCTACAACATTACCAAGAACGCGTTTGTCCAGTTCGGGGTTGGCATAGTTTTTTGGAAGGACGCCTTTGAGGCTTTTGTTGTCGGCTTCTATGGCTATCATTGCTTTGTCTAAGATTGTGCCGATTTCCGGTGTGTGGGCTGCCTTTGCAATTTCTGACCAGCGGGCTTCCGGAGGAACGAAGAAGATGTTTTCGGCCTCATAAGCATCCGGGTCATCTTCAAATCCATCGCCTTCTTCTACATAGAAATCCCTAAAAGCATCCTGTCCAATTGCATCAATAAAAAGTTTTACAATGTTATTAGCGGTATAATTCATAACATCCTCCTTCGATGTATCTGTATTGTAAGGAACAAATACACCAAAATCATAACTTTTTAGGGAAATCTTGTTTAATTACATACAAATACTTCGCAGAAATAAAAACTGCAAAGTATTTGGAATATAACACTTAGTTTATATACTGTTTACTGTGTTCAAGATTTGTTTCAGACCAATCTAAAGGTTCTGGTTCATCTTTAAGATATTTTATTTTCTTCATCCCTTGTTTGTCATACTTCTTTACACAGTCCAAATAGAATTGCTCAACTTCTTCAAAACTATCAAACATGAACTTATATTCCCAGTCAGATTCCAGAAGCTTTTTAATAGCTGTTCTATAATCAATATAAAATGAACTTTTTATCTGCTGAATAATTGGTTCAATTTCATAATTTTTCAAGAAGAAATCTTTCAATTCCCTTGTTAAATCTTTTGGTCCATATTTAGAATGTTCCTTAATTATGTAATTTAAGTAATCCGGAGATATTGCCAATTCCTCATAGAATTGTTCAGCTTCATTTTGTGTAGAAGCTATTTCATATTTTACAACATCATCTGCAAAATCAAATTCATCAGGTTTTGCTATCATATAATAAAGCTGCTTTGCCATTTCCTTTAAATATCGTTCTGGAGTATTGCAAAGAGTTTTATTGATTACCATTACAGGTTCTTGAACCTCTGCATCAAAATCTGAATTAAAGAGTTTACTGCAAAATCCAGCGATTTTAGTATTTTTTAGATTTACAGTATAAACTCGTATTCCAAGTTGACCTAAAATTTGAGTCATTACAACAGGACTGTAACATCCAAAAAACGATCTGTTCGAAAAATATTTATAAGCTCTAATGATGATTTTTGAAAAGCTTTCCTCTCTATTTTTAAGTTTCTTTTCAAGATATGCTCTTCGTTCTGTGTACGTTTTCCATCGTCCTGAATTATCAACAGTATCCCAGAAGTCAAAGAAATCTATCCAGTATTCAGAATCTTTTACTGATTCTTTGATTTTGTTAATGATTTTTACAACTTCATCCTTAAATGATTTCTTCTCACTTAAAGACATTTCAAACATACATCGGATTCTGAAGCATGGATTAAACTGTTTAGTTTCAGATTTTGTAATCAATGTTGCAAGCTCTGTTTTTTCTTTTAATGCACGAATCAAGCCTTCAGCTTTTTCAAGTTCAGCTTCACAGGCATTGAGTAAAGAAGCCCAGTTCTTAAATCCTGCAATTTGGGAAATGGCATGTTGAGCCCTCGCAAGCATAACTTGCTGTCGGTCTTTATCATCCCAGTGTAGTGATTTAAATAAATCATCTATATTGTAGAATTTTGAATCATAGTGATAAGAAATAGTTCCATCACTTCCAGTTGTTGTTGATTGAGTTTTCCAATCTTTTAAAAGATTTTTTGATTCTTTCTTAAAGAATTCAATATAAGACATAATGATACTCCTTGAGCATCCTTAATTGCAAATGCTTTTTGTCAGTACCTTAAGCAGCAATAACCTGATGCTCTTGGTATTCACTAAGTTTTGATATGGTATGATAAAAATCTTCGCACTGACCGCATGTTCTACCATGGAACCTTAACAATTAATATATTACCTATAAAAAAATTGTCAATTATGTTAATATAAAAATAAGGAGTCGTTACGATTAGACAGGTTAGAAAAAACGAGAAAAGCGTAGTACTCTAGATTGACGGATCTGGAGAGCCGGTGGAAGGCAGAATTTTTTAGGGAGCGGAAGAGCTCGTTAAGGAGTCTGTGTCTAAGCCAGCCATCGTATAACAAAATGCGGCTTGGGGTATATCCCCAAGACCGCGAATAGGAGAACGGTGATTCAACGCACTCGTATAGCTCTCCAGTCCTCATTTTATATCATGGAGGACAAAAGTGGAAGTGGCAGGAAGATTTGTAGGAATCGATTTGGGGAAACGTACATACGAGATGTGCATAGTAGACCGGAAAGGCAAAATTAGCCGGACCGGTGGTAAAACTGATTTTGCCGGAATCGACAGATTGTGCGAAAAACTCAATGGTGATGATGCAGTGGCAATAGAAGCCTGCAATCTGGCATTCAGAATTGAACGGGCAATCAGAAAATCTGTCGGCTGTAAAGTTTGTATTATGAATGCAGGAAAACTTGCAGTCATTTATATGAGCACAAGAAAAACAGATAAAGAAGATTCATTGAAACTTGCAAAGCTTCTAAAAACTCACGATGAGGATGAACTGCCGATAGTCGCACCTCCAAGTGATGAAGAATGGGAAAGAAGAAAACTTTTAAGTGAATACCGTTCGCTTAAATGTCAGAGAACTAAAGAGATAAACAGACTGCATGCAATCTTCGAACACAATGGTTACACGCAGTTTGTACGAAAAGATATGTGCAGTGAAAAGAACAGGGCAAATATTCTTCCGCTGCTTAAAGGATATGAAAAAGAAGAAGCTGAAAGACTTGTAGAAAGACTGAATCTTCTTGAAAAACAAATTGAACGGCTTCTGCAGAAAATAAATGCTGAAGTTGAAAACGATGGAAAAATACAGAAGGTAATGACTGTACCGGGAATTGGTCCGATTACAGCATTGGCTTATGTGGCTTATGTTGGTGATGTAAATCGGTTTGATAATGCACATCAGGTAAGCAATTTTATTGGATTTGTACCTAAAGTTGACAACTCCTGTACGATATGCAGGTCAGGTCATACAACTAAAAAAGGCAATCCACTCTTAAGGTCTTTGTTAGTACAGGCTGCATGGTCAACCGTAAAGTCAAAGAATGGCGGAGCTTTAAGAGATAAGTATAAATACATGGCAGAGTCACGTTGCATTGGAAAAGGAAAATCCATTGTTACGATTGCCAGAAAATTGGGTGAGCTGCTTTATCTGATTTTGAAAACTGATCAGGAGTATAAACCTCAAAAGTTTATAACTCCAGAGTTAAAAATTTCAAAATTAGCAGAAGATGCTCTTGAATGTAGTTAATAAGAGGGCTGGAGAGCCCCAAAAACTAATTGTCTTATTGACAATAATCATAGGAGGTAAAATGAAAAAGGTTTTATTTTCGCTCTTGAGTTTTTTTGTTGCAGTTTCTTTCATAAGTTGTAAAGAATACACTATCGCTGGTACATATTCAGAAGAATCTCATTCTCCAGAATATGAAAGCAGGATTAAAATCCGAATAAATTCCGACAACTCAATAGAGTCATTTTTTGATGGTGAATGGCATGATGGCGGAATTGCGAAATTCAATAAGAAAAACAGGAATTTTATAGTTTCTGATGGCAAATATTTTGGGTTCGGATTTTTATCAGATGATGGAAGAGTTTTATTTGTGGGCGAAGGAATTGCTTTCGCAAAGGAAAACGAAAGCATACAGAATATATGGGGTTCTGCATATTCCAGCGACGATATAAAAGTAAAGTTCACCGAAAACCATTCCCTTGAAGTTCTGCAAAGTGATGGAAAATGGGAAAACATAGGTGATGTATTGCTTGATGAAAAAACAGGAAATTTCCCTGTTTATGATTTTAATCCTTTAACTTTATTAAAATATTCTGACACTGATACAGTTTATCCTGTGGCAATAGGATTATTTTCTGACGATAAAAAGACTTTGTATTTAAGTGATAATTGTTATGCACTAAAAAAAGAAGAAATTGATGTTGATAAAAAACTGTCAGCAGTTGAAAAGAATCAAGAACTTCCTAATCCAAAACTAACTTTTGATTCTATCGATGTCGGTGGAATATCATTTCAATCAAATTCAACAGATTTGATATTTCAATATCCAGATGCAAGAATCATAAATAAAGCTGGATGCAAGCAGTATTTAGTAGACGGCTTGGAAAATTTTAATTACATAAGTTTTGATTACAATGATAACGCTTTGGTTCATATATTAAAATATAAATCAGAAGGTGAATATGACGAAGGGGTATCTGAAATTGTTCGTAAATCCGTAAAAGATTTGACACAGAAATACGGAAAACCAGAAATTGAAGAGTCTTCTTACGAAATTCCTTCATACAAAGTAACAAAAAATACAAGGTCATATACCTGGTATGGCGAAGCATTCATAAAACTGAAATATGAATGGAACTCAGATGAATATGGACATACAAGTTATGGAACTTGCAATGTAGATTATGCTCTGAGCGTTCTTGATTTAGGCTGGTAATGAAAAAAAACATACTTGACGGCATAAACTTGTAATGTTATATTAAAATCAGTGGGAGCATTCCTGCCCTAAGTGGAAAACTTAAACTGAGTACGTTCCGACTCTGAGCGGAAAACTTAAACTGGGTACGCTCCGACCCTAACTGGAGAACTTAACGGGCGACTTTAAAAGTCGCCTTTTTTTTTATTAGAGACTATTATGACAGAAGACAATATTTTTTACATAGTAAGCGATGAGTATGTTGACTATCTTTTGAAGATATAAAGCCATGTAATGCAGAATAAACCTCAAGAACGAACTTATCACAGAAAGTATGTGGGAGTTCTTACGGAAATAAATGGATTCAAATATTTTGTTCCGATGTCATCTCCAAAGGACAAAGATTATGCGAATGGGAAAATCAAAAAGAATAATCTTACGACAATATATCTTCGGAGCAAGGAAAAACTGTACGGTACACTACGTTTTAACAGTATGATACCAGTGCCGGAATCAGAGCTTTCACTTTACAAAATCAATGATGAAGGAGATTTCAGTTATAAATTACTTATGCTTGCCGAATATAGTTTTTGTAAAGAGAACTGAGATAAAATCGAGAAAACCGCAAAGAATCTTTATGAAAAGAAATGCAGCTCTTCTGAAGAAGAGTTCCCTGTAGGAAGAATTGTAATTGATTTTAAGAAAGTAGAAGAAGCTTGCAGGAATTATAAGAAATAATCATATAACAAAGCTTCAAAGCTCAAAATATAGAGTTTTTATGGGAGAATACAATGAAAGGCGATGCAAAACAGCTGGTTGAATTTTTGGACGGTGCTAAAAACAGATTTATAATTCCTGTCTATCAGAGAAAAATTATGACTGGAATGAGAAGCAGTGCCGGCAGCTTTTTGATGACTTGATTCAGATTTCGGTTGAAAAAAGAAAATCGCACTTTTTCGGAAGCATTGTTTCTACTCATGCCTCGGACGGCTCAAAATCAGATTATCTGATAATCGACGGACAGCAGAGAATCACTACAATTTCGCTTCTTTTTACCGCAATGGTCAATTTGCTGAAATCCGGAATTTTAAAATCACAAAACGAAACTTTGCAACAGGAAATTGAAGAAACTTTTCTGGTTGATAAATACCGCAAGGAGGAAAGAAAGCTCCGCCTGAAGCCAATAAAAGACGACATGGAAGCCTTTGACAAGCTTCTGTATAACGACAGTTCAGATTTTGTCGCAGGTTCTAACATTACCGCAAACTATCAGTTCTTTTATGACGAAATACAGAATATGCCTGTTTCGATTGATGAGCTTTATGATTCAATTGGAAAACTTGAAATCATTGATATTTTTGTTGAGGACGATGAAAATCCGCAGCTGATTTTTGAGAGCCTGAATTCCACCGGGCTTGATTTGTCCGAGGCTGATAAGATCCGGAACTTTATTCTTATGCGTCTGGACAATAAAAAGCAGGAAGATTTTTATGAACGCTATTGGAATAAAATTGAAAAACTCACTTGCCTAAAAGGAACAAAAGATTACAAGGTCAGCGAATTTATCCGCCATTATTTGACTTTGATTACAAAACGGATTCCGAACATAAACGATGTTTATTTCGTCTTTAAAAAATATGTTCTTGAAGAAATCAGGCAAAAGCACACAGAGGATTGCGAGAATATTCTTCAGGATATGCTGAGATATGCTCAAATCTACAGCAAGATAATCAACAGCAGCTTTTCATCTGAAAAAGTTTCAAAAATTGTAAAACGGCTGAATCATATTGATATGACGGTTATTTATCCGTTCTTTCTGGCTTTTTTTGAGATGTATGAAAATCATAAAATTTCTGAAGAAGAAACTGTCAAAGTTCTCAGCTGCATAGAGTCGTTTATTTTCAGGAGAATGATTTGTTCGGGATATGCGACAAACGCTTTGAACAAAATTTTCTGCACGCTTCATTATGATGTTAAGAAAAATCTTGACGAGAAAAATTCTTATTCAAATGTTCTAGTCTACATTCTTGAAAATAAGACTGGAAGCGCGGCTTTTCCTAAAAATTCAGAATTTATTCAAGCATTAAGGGAACAGAATATTTACAGAATGCAAAAGAAAAACAAGGAATATCTTTTTGACCGCTTTGAAAATGAAGATTCGGTGGAATACGTGAATGTGGTTGAGCTTATGAACAAGGGCGACTTGAGCATAGAACATATAATGCCGCAGACTTTGACTCAGCAGTGGAAATCTTCTCTCGGAGAAAACTGGCAGGAAATTCACGATGTAAAACTTCATACATTGGGAAACCTTACTTTGACCGGTTACAATTCAAGTTACAGCAATAAATCCTTTGCAGAAAAAAGAGACTGCGAAAAAGGCTTCAAGGAAAGCGGTTTGCGTCTGAACAAGTCTTTATGCGGTCTTGAAAGATGGGGCTTGGAAGAAATAGAGAACAGGTGTGCTTTGCTTGTTGAAAAGGCGCTGCAAATGTGGAGCTTCCCGAAAACGAATTTTATTCCGAAAGAGAATGAGATGGATGAGATTTCGCTGGAAGATAGCGATGCCCTTACAGGAAGAATTCTTGTTTCCTACACTTACGGAAATTCTCAGGAGCATAGATGCAGTGTTTGGGCTGAAATGCTCGTAAATGTTCTTGTTCAAATTTATTCGGAAAATCCGGCTGGAATAAAAAGTCTTGCAAAAAACGAATCGTTTGGAAACATAGTCTTCAAAAATTCAGAAATGAGCAGCGACTGGGCAAAAATCGCAAATGACCTGTATGTTTACAAGGCTAATTCCACGGCCGCAAAACTTTCAATTCTGAACAGGGTTTTTGAAGAGTCCGGAAAAGACAAGTCTGAGCTGATTTTTAAGTTGCAGCCTGTAAAGAAATCATGATTTTTTAATTAAAAATTATAAACGCTGTTCGCCGTTCTGAATGGCGGAAGAGGGTAATGAAAAAATCTGTTTTATTCCTGCGCTTCCAGACAAAACCGCTCAGAGCCTACTGAAAACTTTTGCGGAATGGAGGACGGAATAAAAATTGTGCACGTAAAGGATTTTTTGAGCAGGGAGTGGTTGTGAAATTATAAAATTGAATGGTTTGTTTTTGAAATTATTATACTGGTTTTATAAGAAAAACTTTATTAATCGTGCTATAATAATCTTATAATCAAAAACTATGAAAAATCTTTTTTCCATAATTCTGCCGGATTTTTTCAAGCCTCTCGTCAGTAAATATAAAGACCAGTATGCTGACTGTCTTCTGGCGATTTATAATTCATACAAATCTGAAATTTCTTATGGAGTTGACAGAGAATCGGTAGTTTCCACTTTAACAGAATATTTCAACGGCAGAACTGATGACATAAGTTTTGATGACGATAACAGTTTTGAAAAGGATTCCAGAAGCAAAGCACAGAAAACAATCAATTATTTAAAAGATTGCGGCTGGCTTGATTTTGAAGATGAAAAGAATTATCAGCAGAATGTGGTTCTTACAGAACAGGCAGTCCCTTTTATTCGGACGATGAATGATGTCATCAAAAATGAGGAGACGGAATATCAGGGACTTATTTCTCAGATTCATGCGGTTTTGCAAAATGAGGATTTGTATTCAAAGCCGTACCAGTTTATTCTAAAAAATGTTGTGAGCAATACGGAGCAGCTTGTTTCAAGCCTGAAAAAATTGAATATTTCAATCAAAAAGCATATCGACCGGCAGACAAAAAATAGAGATTTGGCTTCGGTTCTTGATATGTTTGCGGCTTATAATGATGAGATTGTTTCAAAATCTTTGTACCGTTTAAAGACCAGCGAGAATGTCGGAAAATTCAGGCAGTCAATAAAAATCAATTTAGACAAAATGCTTTCCGAGCCAAAAATTTTAAAAGATTTGGTTTCCGGCTACATGGAAATTGAACAGGAGACCGATGCGGATTTAGCTCAAGATAAAATCATAGAAATGATTGTTGATGTAAAAACCGCATTTGAAAATCTTGATAAAATCATTGAGGATATTGACCGTAAAAACAATCACTATATGAAAAATGCGGCTTCAAGGGCGAAATTTGAGCTGGCATCCGGGACAAATCAGGAAGGGAAAATCAATGCGATTTTAAGATACTTGGCAGAAGTTTCCGAAGAGGATGAAAACGTTCCTGATGACTTGTTCAATGTTTTTGTTCAAAAATATATTTGCGAAGAGTCAGTAAAGAAAATCCCGGAAAAGAAATCTTATGCGGAAGTTGCAAGCATTGATACTGCAAAAATTTTGACAGAAGAAGAAAAAAATATAAAAAAGAAGCTGATGCTTGATAAGCAAATGGCGCGTATTTATAGAAAGAAAATAGAAAATCTTGTATTGGAGCGTCTTGGACAAAAACAGCTGATATTGGCTTCTGATATTCCAGTTAATAACCGTAAGGATTTTGAAAATCTGATTTATATAAGGCTTTTTGCAATAGAATCTTCTATATATAAGGTTCAAAAAACAGAGAAAAGGGTAAGAACTGAAAAGTGCGAATTTACGGATTTTGAGATAAGGAGGAAAGCACCAGCGATGGTAACCCCGAAGTTGTAAGCGGCTTGCCGCTTACAATGAGCGGCAGCGAAGGGTGGACGTAGCGACCTTGCAGGCAAGGTGGTGCCCAAAATTATGTTTGAACAGCTTGAAATAATCGGTAATTCTAATTCTCAAAAGGAAAAATTTTCCAGGGCGGCAAATAATCTTTTGAATCACTGCTTTATCTTGAAGAAAAAAGAGGATACGCGTCAGGATTACATTTATATAAAAGACAATAAAGAGCAGTTCAGTCTTGTTTTTGACTTGCTCGGCTATGATCTGCGGATTGACGAAGATATTGGGCTTATTTCAATTTCAAACCGGAATGGAACCGGGCGGCTTCAGTTTACAAAATTTGAAAGCATTATGTTTTTGATTCTGAAACTTTTGTATTTGGAAAAAAGAAATGATCTCTCGACAAACGGGGACAATGTAACTGTTACAATTCAGGAAATCCGCGACAAATACAATCTGCTGAAACTTAGAAACAAACAGAAACTTGACAAAAGTTCAGAAAGACAGATTATCGCTCTTTTTAAACGCTACAATATTATCAGAAATCTGATTTCTGATATAACTCAGGGTGAAACACGGATAGAAATTTATCCTTCTATTATGATTGCAATTCCAAACGAAGGAATTACGCATTTGTACGAAAACGTAAAAGAACGGCTGGCAGAATATGAAGTAGGAGATGAAAATGCAGATGATGCAGAAGACTTTGCAGACGAAGAAGCTGAATAGAGTTCGGCTTTTAAACTGGATGTATTTTGGTTATGAAACATTTCCTATAAATCAGGGTTCGGTCTTAATCAGCGGAGAAAATGCCGCCGGAAAATCTACTGTTCTTGATGCGATTCAGATGGTGCTTACAGGAAATTCCACAAAGTTCAATAAAGCTGCCAATGAAAATTCAGACCGTGATTTAAAAAGTTATGTCCGCTGCAAAATCAATACAACAGAAAAAACTTTTCTGCGCGAAGGAAATGTAATCAGCAATGTTGCCTTGGAATTTTATGAGGAAAAGGAGAACCGATGGTTTGTAATTGGAGTTCACATCACTTCTGGGAATGAAAATGAATCGCCTGGCAAAAGGTGGTACATAGAAAATGGAAAACTGGATGATTTTTCTTTTCTGACTGAAGAAAATAAACCTGCTATGTCTGATGAATTCCGCAATAACGGAGAAAAAATCCGCTATATAAAAGCTGTTTCTGAATATAAAGAAAATCTTAGGCATAGGCTTGGAAATCTGGAGGACAAGTTTTTTGAGGTTCTGTTAAAGGCACTGGCATTCCGTCCTGTTGATAACGTAAAGGATTTTATCAACAAATATGTCCTTTCAGAAAAAAATATTGATGTTCAGTCGCTCCGTGAAAGCATTGATACTTTGAATGAATTTGAGCAGACATTAAAAAAGGCAAAACAGGAACGTGATTCTCTTGAAGAAATTCTTGCCCGGTACAATGAAATAGACGAAAATGAGCACAATAAAAAAGTAAACGATATGCTCCTGAAAATTATTGACAAGGATTTTCTTGAAGAAACAAAGGAATGTGGATTAAGCCAGATTCGCATTGATACGCAAAAACTAAAAAACAAGACTTCGGAAAAAGAAAATATTGAAAAACAGCTTAAAGAAATAAATGCCAAGTTGATTCAGCTGCGACAGACTTTTGAAGATACTGACTATCATAAACTAACAGAAAAATTAGAGAACTCAATTAATAAATTGTCTGAAGAAAAAAGCAGCGAAGAAAAACGAAAACAGCAGCTTACTGAATATTTAAGATTTTTAATCAATTATCTGAATCTGTTCATAAAAACTAAAGATATTCCTGTAGGTGCGGATGAAGTAAAAAATATCGGTCTTGCCGGCGATGAAAATCAAAAAGCTGAAACTGTTGAAAAAGTGGAAGTTTTTGTTAAAAAAGAAATTGAGGACATCCGTAAAAGTAAATATCTTGCAGAAAATGAACGCGAATCAATTTCCAAAAAAATCTCTGAACTTGATGATGAAATAGAATCTTTGGAAACGCAGACAATTCAATTTCCAGAAGAGACAGAACGGCTAAGAGCCTGCATCCAAAGAGAATTTAAAGAAAAAGGAATTGACTCGCCTGTTTATATTTTGGCAGAGCTGTTGTCCATTACAGATAAGCAGTGGACTAATGCTATTGAAGGATATTTGAATACGCAGCGTTTCTATCTGATTGTAGAGCCTGAACATTACAATCTTGCATTGGAAATCTATAATGCAAATAAAAAAAGCTACAATCAGGGAATAATAAACTTTAGAAAACTGCCGGAAGTTGAACCTGACTCAAATTCTTTGGCAATGCTTGTGCAATCTGAAAATCGTTTTGCAAGACGCTATGTGAATTTTATTCTTGGCAATGTTATTTGCTGTGAAAATCTGCCTGAGCTTGAAAATTATTATTCGGCAATCACAAAGGACTGCATGGTTTATAAAAATTATGTTTCACGCAAAATAGATCCTAAGATTTATTCAAAACCATATATTGGAAAAGACGCGATTGAAGTTCAGCTGAAAAATGCAAAGTCGCAGAGAAAAGATTTGCTGGAAAAGCTTCCTGCGTTGCGAGAAAAACTTGATATTTTTAATCAGATTGAAAATTCTTATGACCATGTAAAGTTTGATATGCTGAAACATTATATGGATGCGCCAAATAATCTGGAATCTGTAACTATCCGGCTGAAAAAAGAAAAGGAAGAATTTGAAAAGATTTCAAAAAATCCGGACATTATTGAACTTCAAAATCAGATTACGGAATATGAAAAAACTGAAACGAATTTATCAGCTGAAAAAGACAAATTAACTGGCGATGAAAGAAGTCTGCAGGATAAAATAAGTTCTGCGGAAAATACTTTGCATGAAATAGATGCGCAGCTTGAAAACAAAAAGAAAGAGCTTGCGGACTTGCAGGACTATCAGGCGGCAACATATAGCGAGGCTTTTGAAAAATATCAGGGACTAATAAAAAAGGATGATTTGCCAACAATAAAAGAAAATTATACAAGGCAGAAATCAGTTTATGATAACCGTGCCATCCGGCTTCTTAATGGAGAAAAGAATTTTATCGGCCTTTATCAAATGCAGAGCAATTATAATTCAGTCTTCAGCAAGGATTTTATTGCCGGGCTTGAAGGCTTTGGACAGTTTAAAAATCAGTTTGATAAGTTAAATGGGTATCAGATTGTCTATTATGAGGAGTCAATCCGTTCTGCCCGCGATAAATGTGAGGATATTTTTAGAAATGAATTCCTATCAAAAATGAAGGAATCAATTGAAAGCGCAAAATATGAATTTGATAATCTAAAAAAAGCGCTTAAAGATATTAATTACGGTGAAGATACATACAGATTCATTCTTGCGCCGAATTCCCAAAAACGGAATCTTTATAACATGATTATGGCTGATGATAATTTGGGCAGCGAAAATCTTTTTGCCGGAAATTTTGAAAGCCAATATAAAGAAGAGATTGAAGAGCTTTTTACAAAAATCAAGTCAGGCGATTCAAGCGATCAGGCTGTCCGTGAATATACTGACTACAGAACTTATCTTGATTATGATATTGAAATCACAAAGAAAAACGGAACTGTTCAAAAGCTTTCCGCAAAGGCAAAAAGCAACAGCGGCGGAGAATCACAGGTTCCTTTTTATGTGATTATGGCGGCTTCTCTTAATAATATTTATAAGAATAATAATTGCGTCCGCCTGCTTTTACTGGATGAGGCGTTCAACAATATGGATGAGCAGAGAATTTCGAGCGTAATGAAATTTTTCAATCAGCTTCAGTTCCAGACAATTCTGGTTGCGCCTTCGCCAAAAATTCAGGATATTGAAGAAAATGTAGATTCCGTTCTGACCGTTATGCGTGAAGATACCATAAGTTTTGTAGAGGATTTCAGATATTATGGCGACTAAGATTGAATCAAGAATTCTGAACGCTTTGCTTGATTCTTATGAAAAAAGCAGGACGTTTATCGGAGAAAACAAAAATCAGCAGACATTCAAAATTTCTATTGCCAAGCTTTTTCAAAGATACGATGATGATTCCGACTTCGCCTTTTATAAAGAAATAAACACAAATCTTGAGTCGCTGAAAACAAAGGAGCTTGTGACATATAAAGCAGAAAGAAGCGGAAAAATAAAAACCGTTTTTTTGGAGCAGGATTCAATTCCGGCAAGTTACAAATATATAAAAAGAATTCCGAAAGCTGATATAAATAGTTTGCTGCTAAAACTTTGGGCAGATTATGAAAAAACTGATGAAATCTATTCTCCGCTTCTGAAATATATTCACGAGCAGAAAAGACATCTTAAAGAAAACAAGAACATTCAGTTTTTTGATGGAGAACTCTCTGAATATAAGGATATTCTTTTGGCTGCAAAGGCAATTCTTGAAAACCAGAATGAAATATTTATCCGTGAATTTTCTGTAAAACTTTTTAATAATTCCAAAAGGTTGGAGGCGATTGAATCATCCGTGCGTTCTCTTCTATATAATTACGGAGAATATGATGATAAAGAAACTGTCTTTGAAGAGCACAACATTATAAAAACTCCGACTTATGTGATGTTAAAAGGAAAAGGAATTTTAAATCTCGGACAGAAAATTGACTTGGAAAAAATCGGCGGAGACATAGGACTTTCAACCCAAAGCCTGCGAGGATTAGTTTCTGTAGAATTGAACGGAGCTTCTGTAATCACAATTGAAAATCTTACGAGTTTTCATAAATATCAGCCGGATAATGAGCTTGCGATTTATCTGGGCGGATTCCATAATTCTGTAAAAAGAGATTTTATAAAACTGGTCTATAAATGCAATCCTAAAGCAAAATTCAAACATTTTGGCGACATAGATGCCGGCGGATTTTATATTCTTGAGCATCTGAAAAATAAAACGGGAATCAATTTTGAGCCGTTTAATATGGACATTGAAACCCTTGAAAACAACAAGTCTCATTGGATAGCTCTTACATCGAATGACAGAAAACGGCTTTGCAATCTGGCAGAAAAATTTCCAGACTACAAAAAAACTGTTGGGTATATGATTAAAAACAACTGCAAGCTTGAACAGGAAGGGGAAGAGTAAATATAGGATTTGAGAGTTGTTTTTTTTGAAGGTTGTTGAAAAAACGATTCATAGACTGCAAACTTTTCTTGAAAAAGTACTCCTTGATATGTTGTGCCATTTGTCAATGACAAAACAAACTTTAATATAAAAAAAGAAAAGGCTTTAGAAATCAAGATTTTCGGCACTAGACCATCCTGATATT
>OIZX01001031.1_pt1 | contig 15861 bp, 11 predicted proteins | sample 1588621 | NCBI WGS metagenome assembly OIZX01 (sample SAMN03283276) | human gut metagenome | biome: human-associated habitat; material: feces | host: Homo sapiens | place: Peru | collected 2012
ATTTGCGGCACTGCGCCTCAAGCCGGTCCACGTCCCGGTTCGCCGTCAGAGCCGCCACGCGCAGACCGAGCTTGTCGACCACGTCCAGCGTCTGCCGGCCGATGGAGCCTGTGGCGCCCAGCAGGGATATGGTCTTTGTCATAGATGTACCTCAATACAGCGGCGCCGCGTCCACGATCATCCAGATCACCGGCGCGGCAAAGATCACGCTGTCAAACCGATCCAGCACGCCGCCGTGACCGGGAATCAGATAGCCATAGTCCTTAATGCCCGTCTGGCGCTTGATCACGGAATAGCTCAAATCCCCGAATACACCGGCGATGGAGCCAAGCAGACCGTACAAAATGGCGTAGACATAGTTGATCTGGAACGCGAAGAAGTTGTCGAGGATCAGCGCATACAGCACCATACCGATCACCGCCGCCAGAATGCCGCCCACAACGCCCTCAATGGTCTTGTGGGGGCTGACGACAGGCGCCAGCTTATGCTTGCCAAACCGGAGGCCCACAAAGTAAGCACCGGCATCGGACAGGAACGCCACAATGAAGGGAACGAGGATCATATACCGCCCCGTGATCATATTCAGGATCCGGACAAGAGAGCTGAGCAGGTAGGGCATGACACAGCCGCCGAAGAAGCACAGGCCCAGCATCTCAATGCGCACCTTCACATGATCTGCCATCATTTCCGAAAACAGCAGAACCCAGAACGCCAGCATTCCAAGGAGCGCATAGCTTTCCGGCGCGCCGAAATAGCTCCACAGGGAGAAGCCGAAGGCCATCAGTGCGGAGTAGGCCATCAGCCGAATATGTACCACCAGTCCGGTGCGGTAGAGCAGCTCATAGGCCCCCAGTGCCAGCAGCAGGCCAAAAATGATTGCAAAAACGATTTTCGGCGCCGCAAGCACAATGGCAAACAGGGCAGGCACCAGAATGACAGCGGCAATGACTCTTGTTTTCATTTCTCTATGTCCCTCCAAAACGACGGTTGCGCCGGGCATATTCCGCAATAGCGCGATCCAGATCCTGTTCCCGGAAATCCGGCCACAGGATATCCATAAATACATACTCCGAATATGCCGACTGCCACAGCAGAAAATTGCTGGTGCGCATCTCCCCGGAGGGGCGGATGATCAGTTCCGGATCCGGAACTCCGGCAGAATACAGATAGCGGGAGAAGCCCTCCTCCGTCACCCGTGTCTCCACCAGCAGCTCCCGGGCCTCCGACGCTGTGGCGCACCGCCCCAGCACCCAGGGGATCAGCTCAAAGGACGCGGCGTTCCGCCAGCCCGGCCACGGCTGGCCGTACCGCCCGCTCTCGGGAAACAGCAGCCCCGCCATGCCCAGCCCCTTCTCGTTCACCGCGTCGTAGTACAGCGGCCAGCCCTCCGCCACGTGGGCCATGCCCACCAGCGCGTAGTGCTCCTCCAGCGTCTCCCCATGGCGAAAGCGCAGGGGAAACCGCCGGGGCGTCACCACCACCTGCTCGCCGAAGGAGCGCTCATAGTCCAGCGTCCGGCCCATATAGAAGCCGCGTCGCCCGTGAAACGTCACCGCGGTACACACGGCGCTACCCCAGCAGCCACAGCACCAGCCCATACACGGCGCTGGCCGCTGTGCCGAACACGATCACCGGTCCGGCCACGGTGAACATCCTCACCGCTGTGCCGGTGATAAGCCGCTCCGCCCGGAAGTCGATGGCCGGGGAGGCCACGGCGTTGGCGAAGCCGGTAATGGGCACTAACGTGCCCGCCCCGGCATACCGCGCCAGCCGGTGATACAGCCCCAGTGCCGTGGCCAGCACCGACAGAAACACCAGCGTGACGGAGGTGGCGGTGGCCGCGTCGTCCTTTGCCAGTCCCAGCTCACCCCATCCGTTCAAAATGAGTTGCCCCACCACGCAGATGCCGCCGCCCACCAGAAAGGCCATCAGCGTATCCTTCCAGATGGGCGACTTGGGCGACAGCTGCCGCACCAGTGCGTCATATTCCTTGGGCGTCATGGCATCACATCCTTTCGGCCATAGTCTGCCCGCGGACGATGTCATTATACTTGTAAACGCGGCAAATAACGGCTATAATGATACGCAGACGAGGAGAGAAAGGATGTGTCCACCGTGACCAACACCGTTGACCCCGCCCATCCCTTTGGGCGCAAGGCCGTCCAGCTGGCGGTCATCGACCCGGTGCGCTGCACCGGCTGCGGCTGGTGCGCCATGTTTTGCGTGATGAAATGTATCGACCAGCGGCCTGACGGCATCTATGAGGTGCGTCAGGACGACTGCATCGGCTGCCGCAGCTGCAAGGTCAACTGCTTCTATGACGCGGTGACCATGCTGCCGCCCCGGGTACGATGATGGCCCGGCCCGCCAAAAAGCCGCTGGGGCTGTACGTCCACATCCCCTTCTGCCGGCAGAAATGCAGCTACTGCGATTTTTACTCCCTGCCCCACAGCGAGGAGAAAATGGACGCTTACACCGCCGCCCTGGTGCGCCATTTAGAGGAGGTCGCTCCCCAGGCCGCCGCCCATCAGGCGGACACGGTGTATATCGGCGGCGGCACGCCCACCTACCTGGGCGCGTCCCGTCTCAAGACCATCCTCCAGACCATCCGCAAGCGGTACGATGTCAGCCGCGATGCGGAGATCACCGTGGAGGCCAACCCGGACTCCGCCTGTGACGTAAAGGCCCTGCGCACCCTGCGCCGGGCCGGGGTGAACCGCATCTCCCTGGGCGTCCAGTCCGCCGATGACGACCTGCTGCGCCGCATCGGGCGTATCCACACCTTCGACCAGGTCAAACAGGCGGCGGAGGCCGTCCGCAGAGCCGGCATCCGCAACCTGAGCATGGACCTGATCTACGGCCTGCCGGGCCAAACGCTGGACCACTGGCTGGATACACTGGCGGAGGTGCTGGTCCTGAACCCGGAGCATATCAGCTGCTACGGCCTGAAGCTGGAGGAGGGCACGCCCCTGTACCTCCGCCGGGCGCAGGAGACGTTTCCCGACGACGACCAGCAGGCGGAGATGTATCTCTGCGCTGTGGAGCTTCTGGCCCAGCACGGCTACGAGCAGTACGAGATCTCCAACTTCGCCAGACCCAGCTTTGCCTCCCGGCACAATCTGAAATACTGGCACATGGACGAATACGCCGGCTTCGGCCCGGGGGCGCACTCCGACATGGGCGGCGTCCGCTTCGCCTACATCCGGGACATAGACCGCTACATCTCCGGCCAGCTGGTGCTGTCCGAGTCCGAGACGGGGGAGACGCTGGCCCGGGATTTCGAGTACGTCATGCTGTCCCTCCGCACGGCGGAGGGCATCGACCGCGCCTGCTTCGAGCGCACCTACCGCCAGCGCTTCGCCCCCTTGGACGCGCTGTTCCGGCAGTACGAGAGCGCCGGGCTGGCCCAGCCCACGGAGAAGGGCTGGTGTCTGACGCCCCGGGGCTTTTTGGTGTCCAACAGCATCATCGTGGCGCTGGAGGACGCCCTGGCGTCCCAAAAGCTCCAGCGTCAGACCGCCGCCGCCAACGGCGACTACCGCATCGTCTGACAAGCAAAAAAGACCGCCCGAGGCGGTCTTTTTTGCTATGCAAAAGCATAGCAAATAAACAAGATGCGCCATTTTCTCGCCCCTTCGGGGCAACCGAAAATGATACGCAAAAACTTCATGCGCTCTGGCTTTTGCCCATGATCGTGGTGCGCAATACTGCACATGGAGTTTTATCCTGAAAAGCAAAACGGGCATCCTTTCGGACACCCGTTGAGTTTGGTTCATCAGCCAATGTTGTTCAGCTTCAGCGTCAGCGCGCTCTTCTTGTGGGCCGCATTGTTCTTGTGCAGCAGACCCTTAGCAGCCGCCTTGTCGATCGCCTTGACCGCCACCTTGTAAGTGCCCTCGGCCTCGGTGCGATTGCCTTCAACGGCAGCAGCCTCGAACTTCTTGATAGCAGTCTTCAGTGCGGACTTATTGGCTTTGTTGCGAGCATTTCTCGCCTCTGCCACCAAAACGCGCTTCTTAGCAGACTTGATATTCGGCAAACCAAACACCTCCCCGACTTGAAATTTCCACGGTGGAAAATATAAACTTCCACGCAGGATGATATTTTAGCATCATTGCCGGAAAATTGCAAGACTTTTTTGCAATTTCCGCCGCGAAAGCCGGCGCATTTCTGTGCAGGCGGACACGAAATAGCGCTTGCACGGACAGCGCCGCTCTTATATAATAAGGATGCAGAGAATAAAGACGCCGAAAAGGAGCACGCCATGCTATTCTTTGGAAAACGGAAAAGCGCCCCTCTCGTCCAGTCCTCCACCGAGGACTGGCGGAAGCAATGGCAGGACCTCGTGCCGCCGGAGTGCCGCAACGTCCCCGTCACGGTGGACGGGCAGACGCGCATCGCCTATATCCAGATCAACCAGTTCGTCGTCATGCTGCAGGACGGGCTTCTCATGAAGGCGCATTTTTTCGACGTCTGCGAGTTTTTCCAGAAGGCGGGCTATCACGTCGTTTGGCTCATGCGCTGCGTGCAGGACGTGGAGGGCGGCTATCTGAAGCTCGTCAGAATGGAGGACCGCGGGGCCCGCTGCCGCTGGAAATGGCGCAAGCCGACGACGAACTTCGGCCGCTGGACGTCGGATAACTATAATGTAAGCATCCTCATCCAGCACCGGCAGGTGCCGCCGGAAATTACCGAGCTGAAAACCTGCAAAACGCGCGTTTTACAGCGCGTCACGTGGGCCGAAAGCGACGACAACACGCAGATGATCCCCGGCCGGACGGAATTTCTGACCGTCGGGAAGCCTGCCACCCCGGAGGAGCTGCTGCACTGGCTGACCGGGACGACGCTGGCAAACATCTGATACGGAAAAGAAAAAGGAGCGCCTATGTCTATCACGCTTGAACAGGTCAAGAAAAGCGAGGAAATCACAAGCTACATCCGCAAGGCGGACGAATCGCTGTCCGCGCTGGGCTTTACGGAGCACAGCTTTGCCCACGTGGGTCTTGTCTCGGCACAGGCCAGCGCCATTTTGAAGACGCTGGGCTATGACGACCGCACGTGCGAGCTGGCCGCCATCGCAGGCTGGCTGCACGACATCGGAAACGTCATCAACCGCATCGACCATGCGCAGTCCGGCGCGGTCATGGCCTTCCGTATTCTCGATAAGATGGGCGCAAGCCCCGAAGAAACCGCCACCATCATCACCGCCATCGGCAACCACGACGAAAAGACCGCCTTCCCGGTCAACCCCGTGGCTGCGGCGCTCATTCTGGCGGATAAAATGGACGTGCGCGCGAACCGTGTGCGCGAAAAGGCCCGCGCGGCGTTTGACATTCACGACCGCGTGAATTACTCCGTCAAAAAGCACGAGGTCACGCTGACGGAGCAGGAGATCTGCCTGACGCTTGCCATCGACACGGAGGTCTGCGCGGTAATTGAATATTTTGAAATTTTCATGGACCGTATGCTCCTGTGCCGCCGTGCGGCGGAGAAGCTGGGGCTGCATTTCGCCCTCGTCATCAACGGCCAGCGCATGGCATAATTATTTTTCCGCACCTGGGTAACCGCAGACGATTGAATCAGCGGTTACCTGGGAACCTTTCCCGGAGTTTGTTCGTCTGAAAAGCAGCGGCAGAATCACACGCTTTGTCGGCTGAGAAAAGAAAGAAATCAAAAAACGTTAGGAGTCCCGTCATGAAGCTGTTCACCATTATTCTGTTTGCCGTCACCTACATTCTGATGATCGCGCTGCCGAAAAAGCGGCCCTATGTCGCGCTCATTTCCGCCGTCATCTTCGTCGTCTCCGGCGCGATGCCGCTGGCCTCCGTCTTTACCGCCATCGACTGGAACGTGCTGCTGATGCTCGCCGGTACGATGGGCACGGTCGCGCTGTTCATCGAGTCGAAAATGCCGGAGCGCATGGCCGACCTTCTCTTGCAGAAGACGCCCAACGTCATGTGGGTCGCGGTCGCGCTGTCCGTATTTGCGGGCGTCGTGTCGGCGTTCGTCGATAACGTCGCGACCGTTCTGATGATCGCGCCGGTCGCGCTGGCCATCGCGAAAAAGCTGAATCTGTCCCCGGTGGCGCTTCTTATCTGCATCGCCGTTTCGTCCAACCTGCAGGGCGCGGCGACGCTCGTCGGCGATACGACGTCCATCATGCTGGGCGGCTACGCCAACATGGACTTTTTGGACTTCATCTTCATGGACGGCAAGTGCTCCATCTTCTTTGCCGTTGAGCTGGGCGCTCTCGTGACCGTCCCCGTTATCATGTTCATCTTTCGCAAGGAAAAGGGCAAGGTCACCGTCGGCGCGCCGACCGTCGTGGAGGATCTGTTCCCGACGTATCTGCTGGTCGGCACGGTCGTGCTGCTCATCGCGGCGTCCTTCATCCCCGGCCGTCCCGCGCTTACGAACGGCCTGATCTGCATGACGCTGTTCCTCATCGGCCTCGTCCGCTCCATTCTCCAGAAAAAGCACTTTGGGCCTGTCAAGTACGCGCTGGGCGAAATTGACTTTGAAACGCTCCTGCTTCTCATGAGCCTGTTCGTCGTCATCGGCACGCTGACCGAGACGGGCGTGATTGAGGACATCAGCGCCCTGTTTGTAAAGCTCGGCGGAAACAGCCTCTTCGGCATGTACTCCATCATCGTCTGGGGCTCTGTCATCATCTCGGCCTTCATCGACAACATTCCGTATGTCGCCACGATGCTCCCGGTCGTGCAGGGCATTGCGGCCATGATGGGCTGCGACGCGCACGTTCTGTACTTCGGCCTGCTCGTCGGCGCAACGCTCGGCGGCAATCTGACGCCCATCGGCGCGTCGGCCAACATCGCGGCCATCGGCATTCTGCAGAAGGAGGGCTACGAGGTCAAGGCCTCCGACTTCCTCAAGATCGGCGTTCCGTTCACGCTCCTCGCCGTCCTGACCGGCTATCTCTACTGCTGGCTCGTCTGGGCATAAGCATATACGCGCATAAAGCGGCATTCCCGGACCGGGAATGCCGCTTTTGACTGTTAAAAGGTCCGTTGGGAAGCGCTGAATTTGCCGGGGATTTTCGTAAAAAACGGCGCGTCCTGCGGGCGGACAGAGTCGTCCGCCCCTACAGGATAAGCTGGATGTAGGGGCCGACGACTCTGTCGGCCCGTGGGGAAGCTTCGAATCGGGCGGGGATTATGCAGACAAAATCCACAAAATAATCCCGGTAAAATTTACGTAAAGTCGGTAAAATCTCCGTAAAGGCACTGGATTTTAGCGGATGGAACTGCTATACTATGAGGTACAGAACTCTGCGACTGCGGCTCCCGTGACCGGCAGCCGCTTTCGTGTCTGTATCAAACCACAGAAGGAGGGTTCAAAAAGGCGCTTCGCGCGGGACAGGCCCGCGCACGACACGAACATTCGAATTCTGAAAGAAATCAGGAGGAAATGCAAGCATGAAAAAACGTATCACGCGATGTCTTGCGCTGCTGCTGGCCGTCGTCATGGTCCTTTCGGTCATGCCGGTCGCCATGGCGGAGGAGACAACGCAGACCGCGACGCTGGTCACCGACGCATCGAACCTAAAGGTTGGTGACGAGATTATAATTGCGGCGAAAGACAATGATTTTGCAATGGGTGAGCAAAAGACAAACAACCGGGCAGCGGTCGCGGTCACGAAGTCGGAAGATAAACTGACGCTGACTGCGGGTGTGCAGAAGCTGACGCTGAAGCAGGGTGCAAAGGAAAATACCTTTGCATTTGATACTGGTTCCGGTTATCTGTATGCTGCCGGAAAATCCAAAGCACAGGGAGAATCGAGCAATAAAAATTATCTGAAAACAAGCCCCGACTTAACGGATAATGCGTCTTGGACAATTGAGATTGCCGAAGGTGCGGCAACCGTTGTTGCACAGGGCAAAAACGGATGCAACACGCTGCGCTATAACAACAGTTCCGGATTGTTTTCGGCGTATGTTTCCGGGCAGAAGGATATTGCGATTTACAAGCTTGAAACTGTGCCTGCCCCGTCCAACAAGGTCGCGCCCCCGACTGCTACCCCGCCTGCGGGCGAAGTAGAAAAGGGCAAAAAGGTCACCTTCTCCTGCACGACGGCAGGCGCGACGATCCTCATTGCTACGGACGGCAAGAACTTTACCGAGGGCACAGAGGCGACCGTGAATGAAGACGTCACCTTCACCGTCAAGGCCACGAAGGACGGCATGGACCCCAGCAACGAAGTACAATTCACCTACACCGTCAAGGCCGAGGAACCCGCCACGGTTCCCATCCGTACGGCGCTTGCCGGAGAGAAGGACGTCTCCTTCACCGTCAAGGGCGTTGTAACACTGGTGGACGGTCTGAATTATTATCTTCAGGACGAGACCGGTGGCATCTGCCTCCGGTTGGCCAGCGGGACGACAGAAATTGCGCTCGGTGATACAATCATCGGCACAGGCAAGCGGGATACTTACAAAGGCCTTCCGCAGCTTGGCTCCGGAACATTCCAGAAGTCCAGCGGTCTGACGCTGCGCGCAAAGAGCACCACCATCGACGCACTGACGACGGCAGACGTCTGTACCTACGTCGCCATCAGCGGCGTGGAGGTCACAGAGGTCTATGATAACAATGGCAGCTTTAAGCAGCCGAATATCACTGTCAAAGGCGCAGACGGCAAGACCATTCAGCTTTACAAGGCCGTAATCAAAAAGGTTGACGGCAAATGGGAATACAAGGCCGGCGATACGCTGGACATTACGGCTGCCGTTGGCATCAACAATGACACGCTCCAGCTCCGCAACACCAAGCCGGAGGAAATCAAGCGGCACAGCGACGTTTATGACCCCATTTCGGACGACATGATCCCTGAGGGTGCACTGAACGTCAAGGAAGCGGCAGCGCAGACAAGCGGCACAATCACGGTCGTTGGTCAGGTCGTGTACCATTATGGCAGCAACTATAACGGCGCGGCCAGCATCAATTCCATCATTCTCGAAGACGTGATCGACGGCGAAATCTACGGCTACCAGATCTATGACTATAAGAACTATGCAAAATACGTTGTCGGCGATGTAGTAAAGGTCACCGGCACGGCATCCGTCTATAAAGGTGTCCCGCAGCTCAATCCCGCAGACGAGCCGGTGGTGCTCAAGAGCGGTCTGCCGCCCATTGCTGCACAGGAGATCACAGTTTCTCAGATGGGCGCGGATTACCTGAGCGAATATGTCTACATCAAGGACGTAACGCTTGGTACATACAACAAGGACGGCAATACGACCGTCACAGATAAAACCGGCACCAAGAACCTGTTCAAGGGCGTTCCGCTTGCTGCAAATGTGAAGGAAGACGACGTGGTTGCTCTGTATGCCTGCTGCTCGGCATATAACGGAACCTATCAGCTCCGCAACGGCAGCAGCGCGGACTATGTTACGAACACGACGCCGCCTCCCTCCGGTGATCTGCCCAAGATTGGCGACAAGGTCGTGATCTACAACCAGAACGCACAGGCGGTTCTGGCGGAGCAGAACGATAACACGGATAGCCCGGCGATCAACAAGGCTCTGGCCGAGATCAAGGACGGCAAGGCCATCCCGGCAAACGGCGCAGTCGTCCTTGAGGTGCAGGAGCACGAGGACTTCCTCCGCTTCTACAACGAGACCTACGGCTACCTTTGCTCCAGCGGCACCGGCAACAACGCGTTCTACAGCAAAACAGCCTCCAACGACGCGGACTGGACGGTGCGCGAGTGCTCCGGCAATGCCGGCGGCTTCGAGATGGAGCATCGCACGGCAAAGTTCAACAATAAGCATAGCCAGTGGTTGGAGTACTACTCCGATTCGTTCAAGACCTACAGCATGTACAATGTCACGGATTACACCATCTACTCCTTCTACTTCTATCCCGTGGCGGGCGGCGTGAACGTGACCGACGGCATTGTCAACATGCCCGCAGTCGACTTCGGCATGATTGCCGACGCGTATGTCGGACAGGCGTATACGCTGAGCTTCACCGTTGACGCGGTATTCGGCGTCAATACGCTGACCGCAAAGCTGGGCACGGAAGATCTGGACGTTGCCACGACGGAGAACGGCTATTCCGTCACCATCCCGGTCAGCAAGGTCACCGGCGACAAGCTCACCGTGACCGTCTCCGGTCAGGATAAGAAGGGCACGACGTTTGAGGGTACCGCCGTGATCACCGTCAAGGACGAGCCTGTGATCTCCAACGTGAAGCCTGCGGCAGGTACGCAGACCGGCGAAAACAAGCGGCCGACGATATCCGCGGATATCGTGAACGCTGGCGAGAACGCCAGCGTAACGATGTCTGTCAACAACAAGGCGGTCAACGCGGTCTACGAAAACGGCAACAAGGTCGTCTATACCCCGGCTGAGGATCTTGCGGACGGCAGAACCACCGTTACCGTAACGGTCACGCGCGCCGCGGACAGCAAGACGGCGGAAATGACCTGGTCCTTCATCGTCGGCACGGCGCAGTACCAGCTGTACTTCGGTCAGCTGCACTCCCACACGCAGTATTCCGACGGCTCCGGCTCGCTGGACAGCGCACTGGGGTATGTCAAGGATCTGCCTGAAAGCGCGAACGTCGACTTCGTCGCGTTCACCGACCACTCCAACTACTTCGACAGCAAGAACAACCCCAACGTCGAAGCGGCTCTGTATGACACGTCCCTTGTCAAGGATTCCGATTCCAGCCACAGCTGGAAGACCTACAAGGACACGGTTGCGAAATTCAACAAGGAACACGCGGGCGAAATGGTCGCCATTGCGGGCTTTGAAATGACGTGGTCCGGCGGACCCGGCCATATCAACACCTTCAACACCCTCGGCATCGTCTCCCGCAACAACACGACGCTCAACAACAAGGACAACGACGCGGGCATGAAGGCCTATTACGCGCTGCTGTCGCAGAGCGAGGGCGCCGACTCCATCAGCCAGTTCAACCACCCCGGCACCACGTTCGGCACGTTCAAGGACTTCTCCTATTGGGACCCCGTCATTGACAGCCGTATGTACATGGTCGAAGTCGGCAACGGCGAAGGCCAGATCGGCGCAGGCGGCTACTATCCGAGCTACAGCGAATACATCAAGGCTCTGGACAAGGGCTGGCATCTCGCCCCGACCAACAACCAGGATAACCACAAGGGCCGCTGGGGCGACGCCAACGACGCCCGTGACGTCATCCTGGCCGATGATTTCAGCGAACAGGGCATCTACGCCGCCATCCGTGCCATGCGCATGTACGCCACCGAGGACAAGAACCTCGAAATCGGCTACACCGTCAACGGCATGATGCTCGGCTCCGCCATCACGGAAAAGCCTGAGAAGCTAAGCTTCCACGTGACGTTCCGTGATCCGGACAGCAGCGACTCGATCAAGAAGGTCGAGCTGGTTGCGAACTCCGGCATCGTCGCCTACAGCTGGGAGAATGCTGCCGATCTCGCTAAGGGCGAGGTCAGTGTGGAGCTTGCTCCCGACTACAGCTACTACTTCGTCCGCATCACCGAGGGCGACGGCGATCTGGCCGTGACGGCTCCTGTGTGGGTCGGCGAAACGCTCAAGCTCGGCATCTCCAGCGCCGAGTGCGGCACGGCTACCCCGGTCACCGATGAAGAGCTGACCATCACCACCACGTTCTTCAACAGTGAGGCGAAGGCAGCCACCATCAAGTCCATCACCTATACCACCGGCAGCACGACGCTCGGCACGGACACCACCGGCTACGCGCTGGCTGCAAGCAGCACGCTGGGCGTAGACTTCAAGTACATCCCGGACAAGGCCCGCGTGATGACCATTACGGTCACAGCCGTGATCGAGCAGGACGGCAAGGAGTACACGTTCACCAAGGATGTTGAGCTCGACGTGCTCGACGCAAGCCAGCTCGTCTACATCGGCATCGACGCTTCGCACTACAACGAATACGTTGCGGGCAACTACAAGGATTCCATGGGCAACTTCGGCACCCTCGCCGCGAAGTATTCCGTGCGCACGGTGCAGCTGAACACCAGCGAAGAACTCGTCAATGCCTGCTCGAATCCCAAGTATGTCGCGCTCATCCTGACGGCCCCGTCCCGCCGTCTGGCAGCTGCGCAGGCCGACCCGAAGACCTATTCCGCAGAAGAGCTGGCCGCCATCGCGGCGTTCAACAGCAATGGCGGCATGGTGATCCTCGCCGGCTGGTCCGACAAATACGAGGATTTCGACGTCATCAAGAACAACCCCAACATCAAGCACATGGCCGAGACGCAGAACGACGTTCTGGCCGCGCTCGGCTCCAGCCTCCGCATCTCCGACGACGCAACGTATGACGACGTCCGCTCCGCGGCCGACGGCGTTGACAAGTGGAGACTCTACTTCTCGGATTACAACATGAAGCACCCGCTTCTCGACGGCGTGATCTACGACGCGGATCATCCGTATGACAAGCTCTACACCGAGCGCTTCAGCCACTACGGCGGCGCGTCCATCTACGCGGTCGACGCAGACGGCAAGCCGACCTCCACGCTGCCCGCAGCGGTCAGCCCGGTCGTCTACGGCCATGCATCGACCTACTCCGTGGACGTTGACAAAGACGGCCGCGGCGGCACAGGCACGCCGAAGTATGCGTTCGCGGAAGGCGATAATCGCCTGATGGTCATGGCGTCCGAGCAGATCGAGGGCAAGGGCATGATCATCGTCTCCGGCGCAGCCTTCATGTCGAACTTCGAGGTGCAGGCGCAGGTCGACAACGCGGCGGAGAAGAACTACTCCAACTACCGCATCTGCGAAAACCTCCTGTCCAGGTTTGACCATACCGTAATCTCCAAGATCTCGGCGGTTCAGGCACAGGAAGAAGAGGGCGTCAAGTACACCATCGAAGGCATCGTGACCTCCAACGCCTCCGGCTATGACAAGAATACCGCGTTCTTCGACTGCATCTATGTGCAGGACGAGACCGCAGGCATCAACGCGTTCCCGGTCGCGGGCGAGTTCAGGATCGGCGACAAGGTCCGCATCTCCGGCAGGACGTCCTCCTATCAGGGCGAACGCCAGATCAAGGTGACCAGCATTGAAAAGCGCGGCGAGGAAACGCCGGTCGAGCCGAAGAAGGTCACGGCCGCAGACCTTGAAAACAAGGGCTATCTCGGCAGCCTCGTCACCGTGGAAGGCACTGCGACGAAGATCGAGTATTCCAACGGCCTCATCCAGACCATCATGGTCAGAGACGATACCGGCAAGGAAGCGCGTATCTTCATCGACGGCTATATCACGACCGACAAGGATGTTGAGAACGCAGCCGTCGGCTGCCACGTGGTTGCCACGGGCCTGGCCTCCTACGACGACACCTTCACGCTAGACGGTACCGCCATCCCGCAGCGCATCCGTATCCGCAACCGTGCGGATGTCGTCTGCACCGAAAGCGAAACCCCGATGGTGTGGAACATCACCTACGTCACCGACGGCGGCACGATCAACGGCAGCTACCCGAAGACCTACACCGAGGGCACTGTGACGGTTCTGCCGACCGACGTGACGAAGGACGGCTATACCTTCCTCGGTTGGTACGACGCAGAGACGAATGGCGCCAAGGTCACGCAGATCGAAGCAGACGCGACCGGCGACAAGACGTTCTATGCATACTGGCAGCAGAACGATACCCCGGCCAGAACGTGGAACATCACTTACGTCACCGACGGCGGCACAATCAACGGCAGCTACCCGACGACCTACACCGAGGGCACTGTGACGGTTCTGCCGACCGATGTGACGAAGAGCGGCTATACCTTCCTCGGCTGGTTCACGGCGTCGGAAGGCGGCGAAAAGGTCACGCAGATCGGCGCTTCGGAAACCGGCAACAAGGTCTTCTACGCACACTGGAAGAAGAACGCTGACCCGGTCGAACCGATTCTCCCGATTCTCCCCGGCATCATCGGCGGCAATACCGGCAATACCGGCAGCACCGTCAAGCTCCCGTTCGGCGACGTATCCGTCAGCGACTGGTTCTATGACGATGTCCGCTATGTCTACGCAAACGGCATCATGGACGGCACGAGCTCTGACCGCTTCGCGCCCAACGTTCCGCTGACCCGCGCCATGATCGTCACCATCCTCTACCGCATGGCTGGCAGCCCCGCCATGTCCGGCGCGTCCGATTTCAAGGATGTGGACAGCAACAAGTGGTTCGCCAGGGCAGTCGCATGGGCGGCAGCGAACGGCATTGTCAACGGCTACGGCTCCGGCCTCTTCGGCCCGAACGACCCCGTGACCCGTGAGCAGCTCGCGGCCATCCTGTACCGCTACACGGCTTACTGCAAGGCCTCCACCACCGCGAACGGCGATAATCTGGCTGGCTTCGCCGATCTGAGCACCGTCTCCGGCTATGCGCTTGCGTCCATGAACTGGGCTGTGAGCGAGAAGCTGCTGAAGGGTGCAAACGGCAAGCTTGACCCGAAGGCCGACGCCACACGCGCACAGGTCGCGGCGATCATCCACCGCTATCTTGAGCGCTGAGCACCCCGACAATACAAAGCTGCCCCGCCGGGAAACCCGGCGGGGCAGTCCCCCGTCATTGATACAACTGCGCATCCTGAAGGAGAATTCATGAAGAACTTACAATGCAAGCTGACGCGCAAGCGCTGGCTGGAAATCGGCGTGAGCGCTTTGCTGTTTGTGCTGATCATCGCGTGGGCGCTGGTCCTGGAATACACGGAGCCTGACCGCGAGGCGACTGCCGCCCGCAAGCGGTATTTCGCCGTTGCGCGGGTCACGGACATTCTGGACGACAACGCGCAAACGCAGGACTGGACCGAGGGCCGCCGCATCGGCCAGCAGTATCTGGAGGTCGAGATTCTGAACGGCCCGTGGAAGGGCGAGACGCTTGAAACGATCAACTATCTGACCATTTATACCAACGTCGACGCGAAGATCGGCACAAAGATTGTCGTCCGCCTCGATCTGGACGATGAGGGCGAGCCGTATATCATATCCGTCCCGAATTATAATCGTGCGCCGGTGCTGCTCGGCCTGCTTGCCGTGTTCGCGGCGCTGCTTCTGCTGATCGGCCGGAAAAAGGGCCTCACGGCCCTGCTGGGGCTTTTGTATACGCTTGCGTGCGTCTGGTTCATTCAGGTGCCCATGATTCTGCGCGGTGCGCAGCCGGTCGTGGTCACGGTCGTGCTCGTCGCGCTGACGACGGCAGCCTCGCTCCTGTTCCTGAACGGCTTCAGCCGCAAGACGCTCTGCGCCACGCTCGGCTGCATCGGCGGCGTGGCCGCTGCGGGTATTTTCGCCGCCCTGTGCGGGTCAATTTCGCCGCTCAACGGCTTTAATCTGCCGGAGGCGGAGGAGCTGGTCCTTCGCGCGTCCGACCGGGGGCTGAAGATCAGCGGCCTGTTCGTCAGCGGCATTCTCATTGCCTCGCTCGGCGCGGTCATGGACGTGGCCATGTCCATTTCCTCCGCCTGCTGGGAGCTGCGCGAGCTGAACCCCGACCTGCCGCGTAAGGCCCTGTTCCGCTCCGGCATGAACATCGGTCAGGACGCCATGGGCACCATGGCGAACACGCTCATCCTTGCCTTCGCCGGTTCGAGCCTCAATACGCTCCTGCTGTTCCAGATTTTTGATTATCCCATGATCCAGATCTTCAACGCCGACTCCATCGCCATCGAGATCATCCGCGGCGTCGCCGGCACCATCGGCATCATCCTGACTGTCCCCCTCGTCGCCCTCCTGAGCGCCGAGATCATGGGACCGAAGAAAAAAGCATGATACGCGCTAAGCGGCATTCCCGGTCCGGGAATGCCGCTTAGCGCGTCATAAAACAGATTGTGATTAAGGCAACACCGCACAATTGCGTCTTCGCGCTTCAGCGGATCTTTTCCGCCAA
>OIZX01001032.1_pt1 | contig 15839 bp, 19 predicted proteins | sample 1588621 | NCBI WGS metagenome assembly OIZX01 (sample SAMN03283276) | human gut metagenome | biome: human-associated habitat; material: feces | host: Homo sapiens | place: Peru | collected 2012
CCAACCACTTTCTGTGGCTGTGTTCAAAATGAACACGACCACATCTTGTGGATGGTTTCAAACCAATCCACAAAATCGGTGGGATTTGTGACAGAGAATATCATGGTTTGCAGGGTGCGTCAAGATAGTTTTGTGAAATTTATTGCGATAAAGTTGTGATAGTAGGACTTATCTACCGAAAATTGAAGCATCTTACAAAGAATTTGTGTGCACAAATTGGAAAATCAGCACATCTGTGCTATACTCAAAGCAGAATTTGTTGAGCTAAAACGGAGGTATTGAACCATGGCAGAGAAAAACACCGCCGACATTGGGTTTGAAAAGCAGATTTGGGATGCCGCCTGTGTGCTTCGGGGCAATATGGACGCTTCGGAGTACAAGAGCGTTGTCCTTGGACTGATTTTCCTGAAATATATTTCGGATCGTTTCACAGATAAGTATGATCAGTTGGTCGCAGATGGTGATGGCTTTGAGGAAGATCGCGACGAGTACACTTCGGAGGGTATCTTCTTTGTGCCTGCTGGCGCACGTTGGAATGAAGTTGCAGCGAAAGCACATGACCCGGAAATCGGTCAGGTAATCGATGATGCAATGCGCGCCATCGAAAAAGAAAATTCGCGCCTGAAGGACATCCTGCCGAAAAATTTTGCACGCCCGGAACTGGACAAACGCCGTTTGGGTGAAGTGGTTGACCTGTTCACCAACATCAAAATGATTGAACACGGCAGCGAAAAGGACATTCTGGGGCGCACCTATGAATATTGCTTGTCCATGTTTGCAGAGCAGGAAGGCAAGCGCGGCGGCGAGTTCTTTACGCCGTCCTGCGTTGTACGGACACTGGTGGAAGTGCTGCAACCGTTCAAGGGTCGTGTGTATGACCCTTGCTGTGGCAGCGGCGGTATGTTTGTGCAGTCGGCTAAGTTTGTAGAAAACCACAGCGGCAATATCAATGATATTTCGATTTACGGTCAGGATTCTAACCCTACAACGTGGAAACTGGCGCAGATGAACCTTGCCATCCGTGGCATTGAGCCTGACCTTGGCAAGTATGCAGCAGACACCTTCCTCGATGACCAGCACCCCACGATGCGCGCAGATTATATCATGGCAAACCCGCCATTCAACCTGTCTAACTGGGGCGCAGAGCAGCTCAAGGATGATGTGCGCTGGCAGTATGGTATGCCGCCGGCTGGCAATGCTAACTTTGCATGGCTTCAGCACATGATCTATCACCTTGCGCCCGGTGGTCGGATGGGCATGGTTCTGGCAAACGGTTCCCTGTCCTCCCAGTCCGGCGGCGAGGGAGAGATTCGCAAGAATATTGTGAATGCTGATTTGGTGGACTGCATTATTGCTATGCCAACGCAGCTTTTCTATACGACCCAGATTCCCGTTTCGCTCTGGTTCATCTCCAAACGCAAAAAGCAGCCCGGCAAAACGCTGTTCATTGATGCTCGTAAAATGGGCGTTATGGTAAGCCGTAAGCTGCGTGAGCTGACGGATGGTACAAAAGAAGAATACAAAAATGAAGATGGCACATTAAAAAATGACATTAAAAAGATTGCCGACACCTATAACGCTTATGTTTCGGGCACATTGGAAAATGTCAAGGGTTTCTGTGCTGTTGCCACCACAGAAGAAATTGCAAAGCAGGACTACATTCTGACACCGGGGCGTTACGTTGGTATCGAGGAACAGCAGGACGATGGCGAACCCTTCGAGGAAAAAATGGCACGCCTGACTTCGGAACTGTCGGATTTGTTCGTACAGTCGCACAAACTGGAAGCGGAAATTAAGGAGAAGCTGGGGGCGATTGGGTATGAAATCTGAGTGGCAAACTGTTCAGGCGGCTGATTTCATGGACTTCAATCCTCGATTAAGCATTAAAAAAGGAACAGTCGCAACCAAAATATCTATGGACAAGCTGCGACCATTTACGAAAGCCGTCCCGAGTGTCGAGCAAGCGGAGTTTTCGGGTGGAACAAAGTTTGCAAATGGCGATACGATAATGGCAAGAATTACTCCCTGCTTGGAAAACGGAAAAACGGCATTCGTTGATTGCTTAAGAGAAAACGAAATCGCATTTGGTTCTACTGAATTTATTGTTCTTCGAGCCAAACCGGGTGTGAGTGACCCACAATTTGTATACTATCTTGCAACAAGCCCGGAATTTAGAAATGTTGCAATTAAATCAATGGTTGGCTCTTCTGGAAGGCAGAGAGTTCAGCAACCTGTCCTTGAAAATCTCGAATTAACAGTTCCAAAGCTGCCAGAGCAGGAGAAGATTGGTCATTTTCTGGCTGAACTCGATGATAAAATTGCTTTGAATGAAAGGGTAAACGATAATTTATACGATCTAGTAAATACGCTTTACACAAAGTTATTCAAAGACACGGACTGCGAAATGACTACCGTAGAAGACTACGTTGACTGCATTTATAGCGGTGGAACCCCAGCGACCTCAAATATGGCATATTGGAATGGAAACCTTAACTGGCTTTCATCTGGAGAAACACGAAATCGTTTTGTGATTTCAACAGAGAAAACCATCACTCAACTGGGTGCCGATAATTCGTCTACTAAGTCTGCGCAAAAATATGACATCGTTATAGCTTCTGCTGGGCAGGGCTTTACAAGAGGCCAAACTTCCATGTTGTTACTGAACACCTATATAAATCAATCTGTCATCGTTCTTCATGCTAAAAAGACAGTTCTACCGTATTTATTTTGGAATTTGACTAATCGGTATGATGATCTTCGTGCTATTTCAGATTCAAGTAGTATACGTGGCAGTTTGACAACTAAAATGCTTTCAAAACTTAAAATTCCAAAAGTTGAAGATAGTCTAATACTAAAATTTTCAGAGTATGCATGGTCAATTATTCCTCAAATTGAAAACAATTTGATTGAAAACAAACGATTGACCGATTTACGAGATTCGCTATTGCCAAAACTTATGTCCGGCGAAATTGATGTGTCTGATATCCAGCTCTAAGCTGCTAAATTATCGTTTATTTGCTTCTATCAAAAGAAAGGGTGTATATAGTGAAAGATGACATGAAAGAAAAGGTGGCAAATTTTATTCTTGACTTTCAAGCACGTAACAGGCAAGTACGGGATGCAAGAGAAGCTGAAATTATTCAGACAGAGCAAATTCGTTCTGTAATGAGAGGTGCTTCTGCATTGGTGGAAGCAAATATTCCTAGAGAACAGAGCGTTTTTCTTTTGCAAAAATACTGGGATTTACGGCCAAGTGAGGCTGAAAAAGCTATTTGGCAAGCTGAAAATAGAGCGAAAAAGGGCTGATCTAATCTAAACCTCACAGTGGCGAGGCTTTACGGAGAAACTGCCACTGCCGTCGTTCTCTGAAATCGTAATAAGGAGATACGGCGATGAAAAATCAGATTATCAACGAGATACAGCGGAAAATGTTTCCGTATCTCAATAATGAACAGCTTTTGCACCTGAAAATGGTGCTGGAAACATCGTTTCAGGGGATGATTTTTGAAAAGGGCGAAGAACTGCCAAAAGCTGAAGAACAGAACGCAGTAAAAGCATTTATCACCGCAAAACGAATTGAGGGATGCTCGGAAAAAACGCTGACATACTATTCAAAAACCATCGAAACAATGCTGAATGGTGTCGGAAAGTTGCCGCAGCAAATCACAACGGATGATTTGCGAAAGTATCTGACCGATTATCAGACGCAGCGGCGGTCAAGCAAAGTGACGATTGATAATATCCGGCGCATCCTTTCCAGCTTTTTCTCATGGCTAGAGGATGAAGATTTCATAGTGAAAAGCCCTGTCCGAAGGATTCACAAGGTGAAGACGGCAAAAATCATCAAGGAAACATATACGGATGAAGCACTGGAACTGATGCGTGACCACTGCTCGACGGTGCGGGATTTGGCAATTATTGATTTGCTGGCATCATCGGGAATGCGTGTTGGCGAGATGGTGACGCTCAATCGGGAGGACATCAATTTCAATGAACGTGAATGTGTGGTATTTGGTAAAGGCAACAAGGAACGGTTGGTTTATTTCGATGCAAGGACAAAAATTCATTTGCAGAATTATCTGGATGAACGAGCCGATAGCAACCCGGCCCTTTTTGTAACACTGAAAGTTCCGCATGAGCGATTGATGATCGGCGGCGTGGAAACCATGCTTCGGGAGTTGGGGCGGCGGCTGAATCTTAATAAGGTGCATCCGCACAAGTTTCGGCGAACCTTGGCAACATCAGCAATCGATAAGGGAATGCCGATTGAACAGGTGCAGCAGCTTTTAGGACACCAGAAAATCGACACAACTATGCACTATGCAATGGTAAAACAACAAAATGTGAAATTGGCACATAGGAAATATATTGGGTAGGTGAAGACAATGAGTGTTTTGAATTGTTGCTTTGGCGATGTTACAGAAAATTTTGACAAAAAGAGAATTCCTTTGTCTGGGTCACAAAGGGATGCGAGAAAAGGTCAGTATCGTTATTATGGAGCACAAGGTGTAATTGATTATATCGATGACTTTATTTTTGATGGTACATATTTACTGATTGCTGAAGATGGCGAAAATCTCAAATCTCAGAAACAAAATATTGCTCAAATTGTTGAGGGGAAATTTTGGGTGAATAATCATGCCCACATTGTTAAAAGCAACGGATTGTGTGATTTGAGGTATCTTTGCTATTGCATCAACACGATGGATGTGTCTGGATATATAACCGGGTCAGCTCAGCCAAAGTTAAGTCAAGCGAATTTGAATGCGATTCCGTTGCAGTTGCCAGAAATAAATGTTCAACATAAAATTGCTGATTTTCTTCAAATACTAGATCAAAAGATTTTAATCAATGAGAAAATAAACGATAATTTAGCAGCTTAAATTTTGATGCTGGAAACATCAATTTCACCAGACATGAGTTTTGGCAAAAGACTATTCCGAAGCTGTTTGAGTCTATCATTTTCGATAGCATTATTCCGTATTCTGGAATATATAGGGGAAACAAGAGATTGAAATCTTATCAACTCATCTTCAGAAGGAAGAATTACCTTATAGGAGAGCGTGTCAGACGGTATTGTTCTTTGTCTACTCCCAGTTGAGCCTGTCACATGGCTACACATAAAATCAGAGAAAGAGTTGCTGTCAATCACAGAATATAAAAAATCCGTAATATAGGAATTCTTTGATTTATAAACAATAAATTCCGTTGAACAGACAGCACTTCCGGTTAAGCAATATGGCTTCCATACTCTCTTTACTGTCGGATTGAGTTTTGAAATCAAAAAACACGAGGAATCTACAACGAATTTATTACTTTTAATCGATGTGGACGGCTCGAAAATTGGAAATTTTGTTTCATCAAACGCTGGAATACTATAATGCTCAAGAATTCTCTCAGATTCCTTTAACGGATTAAAGTTCTTATTGGAAATCATTGCAATTTCGCCCAAAGGAACAACACGCCAACCGGAGGGTAAATCATTAGATTTAACGCCTTCAAAGCGTTCGCTATAAATCAACTGGGCTTGTAGCTCTAAATTATCGTTTGTCGAGCTTAAAAATTCTCGTGAGGTAAAATCATGAAAGATACACATGAATCTTTTTTTATCCCAACATTAGAGGATAACGAAAGCGTCTATCATTATACATCTGCAGAAGCGTTGATGGGAATTTGTAAGAAAGAGTTCTGGGTTACAGAAAGTCATTTTCTCAATGATAGTACAGAATTTCAGCTGGGAACAGAAATCGTTCTAGATGTCCTTAAAGATGCAATAAAGGATGAAGGATTGGCTGAAGTTCTTGAAGAACTTGTTCCTCCAAAGGTAAAAGATTCTGATGTTATGCTTCATCTTACAAAGGAATACACATATTCTGGTTTTTATGTGATTTCCTTTTGCTTGGATAGTGATAGTGCTTTGATGTGGTCACAGTATTCGAACTACATAGGATATTGCATGAAATTTGATTTTTGCGAGTTGATAACATCATTTAATGCAAAAAATATATATCATGGAAAAGTTTTATACACACGAGAAGATCAGCGTGCATGTGTAGAAAAGATGATGAATATTGCGTTGGATAGGAGAAGCAATATTTTAAAAATTCCGTATAAAAACAACGAAGGAAAGTATGATGAGCAGCAGCTCATTGAATTTATAGATGGAATAGTATATATATGTTTGTACTATAACATGTTTTTTAAAAACGAATGCTTTGCAGGTGAAAATGAATATCGAATAATATTTCCGATGATGCATGACAACGACGAGACAGAAATAGTAGAACAGACTGAACAATATTTTCGTGTAAAAAATGAAACCCTGATACCCTATATCAAAGCACCGATGAAAAATCTTGATTCCTTAAAGGCAGTTCTCATCGGACCTAAAAATAATAGTGACATTGCGGAAAAAGGATTGAAATGCTTTTTCAGAAACCAGAAAATGAACATTGAGATACAAAAATCAAAGATTCCTTTGAGATACTAAAGGAGAAGATTATATGTTCGCATTTACCGAAGACACCTTTGAACAAGCCATCATAGAATTATTCGAGAATATGGGATACACCCATATCTATGCTCCCGATATGAACCGGACGGATTACAGCCGCCCTCTGCTGGATGATGTTTTGCGGGATTGTCTGGTGCGGCTGAACCGGAATCTTCCGGTGACGGCGATTGACGAAGCGATTCTGAAACTGAATGATTTTGATGCAGGAAGCCTATTGCAGAAGAATATTATTTTTATGGACTATCTGCAAAATGGCATTACGGTCAAGTATGCGGTCAATGGCGAGGAACGGTCTTCGGTGGTGCGGCTGATTGACTATACGGACGCGGCAAAGAACGATTTCTATGTGGTGAATCAATATACCTTCGTGGAAAACGGGAACAACCGCCGCCCGGATGTTATCTTGTTTATCAACGGAATGCCGCTGGTTCTGATGGAACTGAAAAGCCCTTCCAAGGATGAAGTGGGAGCTGAAAACGCCTACAATCAGATTCGGAACTATATGCAGGACATTCCCTCCCTGTTCTATTATAACGCCATCTGCGTGATCAGCGACCTGTCCACCAACAAAGCAGGTACGATTACTTCCGGGCTTGACCGATTCATGGAGTGGAAAACGAAGGATGGCGATTACGAGAACACCGCTTATGCGCAGTTTGACACCTTCTATGAGGGGATGTTCCAGAAAGAGCGGCTGCTGGACATCCTGAAAAACTTTATCCTGTTCTCTGGCGATGGGCAGAAGCAGTTCAAGATTCTGGCGGGATATCATCAGTATTTCGCAGTGCGGAAAGCAATCGAAAAAGCCAAAATTGCCACCAAAACGGACGGCAAGGGCGGTGTGTTCTGGCACACGCAAGGCAGCGGAAAATCGCTGTCGATGGTGTTTTATGCGCATTTGCTACAAGAGGCTCTGGACAGTCCGACCATTGTTGTGATGACCGACCGCATTGATCTTGACGACCAACTTTACACGCAGTTTGCCAAGTGCGCACCCTTCCTGCGCCAGACACCGGTTCAGGCGACCAGCAAGGAGAACCTACGCGATTTGCTGGATGGGCGGCAGGCAAACGGCATCATTTTTACCACCATGTTCAAGTTTGAACGTGGGGAGCGTCCATTGTCGGAGCGGCGGAACATTGTGGTGATGGCAGATGAAGCCCATCGCGGACAGTATGGCTTCGATGAGAAAATCGTCGTGAAGGAAAACGAGCAGGGCGAAAAGGAAGCACATACTGTGGTTGGCAATGCGCGAATCATCCACGATGCCCTGCCAAATGCAACCTACATAGGCTTTACGGGAACGCCCATTTCGGCAAAAGACCGAAACACTCGCGAAGTTTTTGGTGATTATATTGATATTTACGACATGACGCAGGCGGTGGAGGATGGCGCAACGCGCCCTGTCTACTACGAAAGCCGCGTCATCAAGCTGCATCTGGATAAGGACACGCTGGCTCTGATTGATGCGACTTATGACGCATTGGAGCAGCAATCGGACACAGCGACCATTGAAAAAAGCAAGAAAATGTTGGGACAGATGGAAAGCGTGTTGGGCGCAGATTCTACGGTGCAATCGCTGTGCGAGGATATTGTCACCCACTACGAAAAATACCGTGCCAACCTGCTGACCGGTAAGGCGATGATCGTTGCCTATTCGCGCCCGATTGCCATGAAAATCTACCGGAAGCTGCTGGAACTGCGTCCGGCATGGAAAGAGAAAATCGGTGTGGTCATGACCAGCGGTAACAACGACCCGGAGGACTGGAAAGCGATTATTGGGACAAAATCGCACAAGGAGGAGCTGGCACGAAAGTTCAAAGATAACGATGATCCAATGAAGATCGCTATCGTGGTGGATATGTGGCTGACCGGTTTTGATGTTCCCTCGCTGGCGACAATGTACATCTACAAGCCGATGCACGGTTATAATCTGATGCAGGCGATTGCTCGTGTGAACCGTGTGTTCAAGGACAAAGAGGGCGGCTTGATCGTGGACTATGTGGGCATTGCATCTGCCCTCAAAGCTGCCATGAAGGAATATACCAAGCGCGACCAGTCCCGGTATGGCGATATGGATATTTCCAAAGTTGCATATCCGAAGTTTCAGGAAAAGCTTCAGGTGTGCAAGGATTTGCTGCACGGGTTTGATTTCAGCGGTTTTATTGGCGGTTCGCCGCTGGTCATGGCAAAACTGGTGACAGGCGGTGTGAACTTTGTGCTGGACGCAAAAGCACCCAAGCGGAAGGACTTGTTCCTGCGAGAAGCAATGCTGCTGAAGCAGTCGCACTCCCTGTGCTCCAGCATGACCACGGAACAAGAGCGTCATGAAGCCGCCTACATGGAAGCCGTGCGTTCTACCGTTGTAAAAATCACCTACGACGGCAGCGGCGGAAAGACGCTCTCGCTGAAAGAAATCAACACTCAAATCAATGAGCTTCTGAAAGCGAGCATCCAGAGCCAAGGTGTAATCAGCCTGTTTGACAGCAAGCAAGCCAACGAAAATATCAGCTTGTTTGATCCGGCGGTATTGGATGAAATTTCCAAAATGAAGGAAAAGAACATTGCTGTGGAGATTCTGAAAAAACTGATGGCGGAACAGGTGTCGCTTTATAAGCGGACAAATGTTGTGCAGTCGCAAAAGTTTTCGGAAAAAATTACACAACTGATGAATTCCTATTATAATGGCCTGATTACGAACGAAGAGGTTATCAAGGAACTTCTGAAAACGGCACAGGAGATCACGGAGCTGTACAATAATGGTAAGAAACTGGGGTTGTCGCAGGAAGAGCTGGCATTTTACGATGCTCTGACCAAGCCGGAGAACATCAAGGATTTTTATCGGAATAATGAATTGATCGACTTGACCAGAGAACTTACAGAGATGCTGCGCAAAAATCGGACGATAGATTGGCAGAAGAAAGAAACAGCCCGTGCCAGTATGCGGAAGATGGTGAAACATCTTCTGAAAAAGTATAAATATCCCCCGGAGGATTACGACACAGCAATCAGCACGGTTATCAGCCAGTGCGAGATGTGGACAGATAACATGACAGCGTAAAATGCGAGAAATATCGATGATTTCCTCTTGACAACACACAGCTCAGCCCTTAAAATAATCTTAGAGAATACTATTATTGAAAATACGAAAGGCTATTTTATGGGAAAGATGATCTTAGATGACCTCCGCAAGCGTCTGGAACGTCTGGACGAAGATGCCGACCTGCTGATCGACAACGACGACCACTACCAGATGGTGATTGTAGGCGGCAGTGCGTTCATTTTGCTGGGCAAGTTGACCCGTGCTACCCATGACATTGATGCGCTGAGCGTTCCGAAAGAGCTGTGCGGACTACTTGGCAAGTACGACATCAACACGGATGTGGAAGCCTATATTGATAATTTTCCGTACAACTTCCAAGATCGGCTCCAGCCGCTGCCCTTTGGTGGCACAAAGGTGCAGTTCTACACACCCAGTCTGGAGGATTTGGTGATTGCAAAGCTGTGCTCTTTCCGGGACACTGACAAGGCAGACGTAGAGAGCGAGGCTGTGCGGAACTCCTTGGACTGGGATTTGCTGGAACGTCTTGCAACGGATGAAGATGAACTGAAAGCCAGCATCTTGAACGACTGGCGATATCGGGATTTTTATATCCGTTATCAGGAGTATGTGGAGAGGTGGAGACCATGCGAAAGCTGACATTTGAAGGCTTCTTGAAGCAGTATGTGGCAGAACTTTCCGGGGTGCAGACGGCAAGCGTCCATAAGCTGGCAGCTTGTCTAAATGAAAATCCTCGCTTGAAAGAACCGCTGTTCCTCTATGCGCTGACCTTTGATAAAGTAGAACTGCTGCTCCGCTATACCGCAAACAGCGCTGTTGCTGCAGAATATGAGCAGCTTTCCAATCGCTATTCGCTGGCGAAAATGCTGCTGCTCTTGGAAAAACAGTCTCCTGAACTGCCGGAGGGCTATTTGAAGGTCTGGCGCAGCTATTGCTCGGTGCGGGATGCCGTCCTTGCAGACAATGACACAAAAGAGCTGCTCCATCGCCGGGTATTGGAACTTCAACAGAAAAAGAAATTGACGAATTATCGTCTCTACACAGATTTGAAGCTGAATCCGGGCAATGTGAATGCATGGCTCAAACACAACGATTCCAGCAAAATGAGCCTCGACTGTGCACGACAAATCTACAAGTATGCAAAAAGCTACCTATCCGTTCGGTAAGAAAAAGGAAGGTGAGTCTATGACCGCCGTAATCTATGCCCGATATTCATCGGACAATCAGCGTGAAGAATCCATCGAAGGCCAGATTCGGGAATGTACGGCTTATGCGGAAAAGAACGGCATCACGGTCATCAAACACTACATTGACCGTGCATTCTCTGCCAAAACGGACAATCGCCCGGAGTTCCAGCAGATGATCAAAGACAGCGGCAAGAAGCTGTTTGATGTTGTTCTCGTCTGGAAATTTGACCGCTTTGCCCGGAATCGTTTTGATAGTGCGAACTACAAGATGATCCTGAAAAAGAACGGCGTCCACGTGATTTCCGTTATGGAACCCATTGCCGAGGGCTCACAGGGCATTCTGGTGGAAACCCTTCTGGAAGATATGGCAGAATACTATTCCGCAGAGCTGTCCGAAAAGGTGATTCGTGGTCAGACCGAAAATGCTCTGAAAGGGAAGTGTACCGGCGGTACGGGAACCATCGGCTATAAAATCGACGAAGACAAGTTTTATTATCTTGATCCGCTGGTGCTGGAAGCTTTTCAGCGGTATGACAATGGCGATAAGATGGTGGAGATTGTAAACTTTCTCAACGACAAGGGTGTCCGCAATATGCTGGGCGGCAAAATGACCCATAGTAGCGTGAATTCAGATATTTGATTCCGGTCTGCGCTATATTTTTCAGCAGGCTTTCTGTATACGCAGCACGGCACAAGGGGGATGGTGCAATGTGTTTGTTGACGAGCAACCGGACGATTTCTTTGCCGGTAAGCCCGCTTGTGTCAAGATCCGGTTCAAAAAACCGAGCACCATTCAGAATGTACCCCTGCACAGCCTCGTATTCTTCTGCCGTCATCAGCTCTTTGGTAAGCGAGTCCACAAAAACCGGATGCACTTCGTTTTCCGTATGAAATGCCCGTCCAAAGGAACTCGTCAGAGCGGTAATGCTTGTTTTATCGTTCATTTTTACAACCTGCTTTCCGTTGACTTTTCGGGAGTGTTTTTGTCAGGATCAGGGTATAGGCAACCGTAATTGCAATCAGGACGCCGAGATGTAGCAAGCGCATTTCCATGGTCAGACCGGCATCGCTGGCAAACGTACCAAGGGCGTTGATGGCGGAATGGACGAGGATGCAGGGCAGCAGGCTGCCGCCACGATAAAAAATCGTGACCAGCAGGAAACCCACTGCAATTGCAAAGACGATCTGGCACAGGTTATTGACCAGCTCCATACCGCTGCCGTTGAACAGGTTAATGATATGTCCGATGCCGAAGGTCACGCTTGATATGACAACGGCAGACTTGATATTATCCTTTGCAATCGCTGTAAAAAGTAAGCCCCGGAAGATCACTTCCTCCAAGAAACCAACGCAGAGCATACACACAATACGGCAAATGGTTTCTAGCAGTGAATAATTGAGCGCAACGCCGTTCCAAAGATTTCCGCTTGCTAAAATAAAAAGCGGCACATAGTAGAGAAAACGGCAAGCGGGAACAGGCGATTTGCAAAGCCCGTATCGCTTTTGCAAATGGTTCTTTTGGATAAATGCAAAAAGGATAGCGGTCTGCAAAATGCAAAACAGCGCACTTACCGAGTATTCAACACCCACGACTTTATTGAACGGATTTGCCAGAGATTGCAGGACGCAGTAAACCACGATCCACAGGAGCGCAAAGGTCAGTTCGTTTTTCGCATAGAGTTTTTTCATGTTGTTTCTTCCGTTTCCTTCATTTCCTGAAACGCCTCCTTCACACCGTTTTTGACAGCCCATTTTACGGTGAAATATAGTGCGATCAGCACAAGCAAAGCTGTGATTCTATTCATTCCAAGCTGCGCCCATAGCGGAGCAGTCCACTCAGCCAGTATTTGATCGACGTGCATCTTATTTCTCCACTTTCTGCTGAATGTAAACGGTTCCTTTGGCGCGATGCGCCTCCACGAAAATGGAGTATTTCGGGCAGTTTCTTTTTATCGTAGCTGGTGATACAGTCCGACAGGACATGAACGGTATAACCTTTTTTGGCCATGTTATAGCAGGTAGACTTGATGCAGGCTGCTGCGTCAGCGCCGGCAATATAAAAATCGGTAATGCCGTGCTCCTGAAGGAAGGCGGCGAAAGTCTCGCTGGTCAGTGCGTTACTTTTCGTCTTTGTAAAGATATGCTCGGATACGACATTCATTTCCGGCACAAGCTCTGCGCCACGGGTGTCGGGCTTGAAAGTCCTTGTTCCAGCAGACAAATTGTTGTGCTGAATGTAAACGACCCACAGGTTCTTTTTAACTGCCCAGTCAATCGCCGTATTGACTTTTTCGATGATCTCTTTGTAGTTTTTTGTGATGTCGTTTTGAAGGTCGATCACGACCAGTGCGCGATGTTGCATGATAATACTCCTCCCAAATTGTTCAATCCGCTGCGCCTGCTAATTTCAAGAATTTTTTGTCCGACTGGATGCTCTGGGTCACAAATTTTCCATCCCGGAACAAGGCATAGGTTGTGACCGGTGCGGGCACATTCTGTGCCGTCTCTTTCTCAGTGATGTGGATGGCTTTGAACGGAATCCCATGTTCCTTTGCAGCCTCCTGCACCTTTGGCACCCAATAATAGGTGTAGGGGCACTGGTCGGTATAGTAGAGGACAAAGCCGTTTTCCTCCACCTTGGGATGCTTGGCGCAGGCCTTGAATTTTGGCGGCTGGACACTCTCTGCAAGGGGCAGGCACATGAGGTTGATGCCGCAATCGGAAATGTCCGAGACCTTGAAGCCCTTATGGGTCAAAAACTTTGGGTCAGCGAGAAACTCTCGCTTGCGCCCCTCTGCACACAGAATACATACGCCGTTTTTGCCCTGTGCCTTGGCATCCAGAAGGCATTCTTCCAGCAGTTCACTGGAATAGCCGTGACCCTTCATAGAACCGGAGACCCACAGACAGTTGATATAAAGCCAGCCTGCCGCATCAATGGGCACCCATGCGTTTTCTGCCGGGATGTACTCGATAAAGCACTTGCCGCGCTCTGCACTGCGGTAAAAAACAAGCCCCTCCTCAAAGCGCTGCTTGAGCCATTCCTTCTTGGCAAGGCTCTGTTGGCCGGACATGGCACAACAGATGTGTTCCTTGTCGATGTTTTCTTTGGTAACTCTGATATAGTCCATTTTGCGGTCCCTCCTAAGTTCTTTTTGCTTTTTTCGTTCCGGTTTTGCCGGGCAGCATCAAAAGACGCAGAACGAACTTGACCTCACATCCAGTTCAGCTCTGCGTCTTAGCGTCCGGCTGTTTGATCTCTTCCAGTTTTCCATTCATGAAGCGGATCACGCAGGTATACCTGCATTTGGGGCAGAACAGCGGAAAATCTTCCAGTACCGTATGCTCCCGGATCATGGTGCGTGTTTTGCTGCCGCACTTCGGGCAGCGTATCCAATCCATTTTATCCATTGTGCGACCCCTCCTTCTGGATCTCCTCCCGCTTGCGCTTCCGAATCTGTTCGTTCAGTGCTGCTGCCATATAAAAGCTCTGTCCGAAGTCGATGAGATGCCAAAAGCCTTTTGCCGCCAGAATAAATGTGCCGTAAATCAGCCCATCCAGCGTGTTGTACCAAAAACCCCAGTTATGGGCAAGGGGAAGCAGCACCGCTTCCAGCAAAATCGCGTGCAGGATGGTGCGGGCCCACCATGCACGATTGCTCAGTTCTTCGCCGGAGGCATAGATGAGAAGGGTCAGCATACTGACCAGCGTCAGCAGGATGCAGCGTCCAAAAAATGTGACAACGGGTAGTTCGCTGGTAGGGTTGAACAGCAGACACATGAAAAAGGTGCTGAGCATGATAAGTCCATACACAAAAACAAACCGATGCAGCCAGAATTCGATCTTTTTCATACGCTCCTCCTTATCGTCCCAGCAGCCGTTTGAGTGTGCTGACATACTGCCGGGATATGATCACTTTTTCGCCATTGTCCAGAACTGCCTCAAAGCGGCCGGAAAGAGAGGGCAGGACATAATCTATTTTCCCGGCATTCAGGACCATGGACTTGCTGCACCGGAACAGCATAGTGCCAACACACAAGGCTTCAAATTCGTAGAGCTTCTGCTTGCTGGAAAACACCTCTTTCTGGCAGTAGAAAAAAGCGCTTCCGTCCACCACCTCAAAATAATAGATGTCGCCAAGTTTCAGCCGACACAGTTTTCCGTCTGCCATGCCGTTGACGGTGATCTGCCCGGCAGCGATGCTTTGGATCTCCTCCACCCAAGGCTCTTTGGGGTCGTGGCACCGCAGCAAAACTTCTTCCGCTCGCTCTGGGGTAATTTGTTCCACCGTTACCTTCATGTCCTCACTCCTTTCCCTGTAAAGAATATAGCACAGAACGCCTGATCGTTCCATGATGAGTGCGGTAAGTTGTAAAAATCAGGGGGTAAGTTGCAGCAAAACGGCAGATAACACAAGAAACGCTGCCAGATGCTACTCCGACAGCGTAATGAGATTGAATGGAAATGCTTTATTCCCAACGGAAGAAACGAGTGGCAAGAATAGCACACACTGCGGTGAGCCCAAGCATCACACCAATTGGGAGCATAGCTTCGCTCATTCCTGAATCCTCCTGACTGCCCGCAACTCAATATATCCACGCTGTCCGCGTGGCTCCATCTGAATACGCGGACTTTCATCATCCCAACGGTAGCCAATGACAGACGGATCATAGCTGTTCATCGCTGCCTGCACAATGCGGATTGCCTCGCAGTAATCTTCCTCGCGGAAAGGCTGGCCTTGGAACATCAGATATTCTGTTTCCGGCAGATGAATGGTGTCGAAGCCCTCTGGAATCATTCCCATATAATCGGTTTCGACCTCTACGCCCTGCACATAAGTGGAGGTGTTCGGTTCTTTGTATTTGGGCGGCAACCACATGGAAACGGGTTCCCCGCAGAGCGACTTCATACTCATGAGGATGCCCCACACGTCGCAGCTGACCTCATTGCAGTAGGAAAAGTAGTCCTCTGCACATTTGCCACGCTTGATGATGCAAAGTCGTTCCGGCCTGCGGATAATCTGTATGAAAATTGGTTGAATGTTGGACACGTCGATATTCTCCTTTCTCAGTTCAC
>OIZX01001033.1_pt1 | contig 15835 bp, 11 predicted proteins | sample 1588621 | NCBI WGS metagenome assembly OIZX01 (sample SAMN03283276) | human gut metagenome | biome: human-associated habitat; material: feces | host: Homo sapiens | place: Peru | collected 2012
AAATTGCACTAAAACTACGGTTTTTTGATATTTAGCTAATTGATTTTTCGCGTCTGTACCAGGTTCCTTTGCTAACAGTACAAACTCCGTCTTTCAACTAAATTGCGGAAGAACCACTTTATTTAGCACATGGCGGAACTTAAAAAAATAATGCATTATCATGCTGATTCTCAGGTGATTATATTTAAAAGGGCCTATATGCAACTTTAAGACATATAACTTCACAATATTACCATGTTGCGAAACACCAAGGTTCTCGTACAAAAGTAGTGATATTTTCCAAGTAATCCTACTGATACTTAAATCTTCTATGATTCTTGCCCACATCAGATGCCTTCCAGACTGCTCGGAGCCCTCTGCTCAGCATAGACGTCTGTCAGCCCAGCGGTCAACAGCGTTTGACAACAAGGCCTCCTATGGATTCAGCTTCCGGCGCATCCAGAGCTTTATGGCGCAGATGGGAGTGGACTTAAATGCCGTGGCTAGATACCAAGTTGCGCATCCCACCCGGTGGACCATACACACTTACGATGAACCGCACGAACTGGAAGAAAAAAAAGTGTTCGTTCCGGGCATATCGTATGTCGTTCTCCATCCTGTTCGGGTCTGTGGAAAAGTGACAGATTACGAATACTATTCTCTAAATATTCCAAGGGATTAAACTATCGGAAGATTGGTGAAACGGCTCTTCTGTTCCTTATTTTTGTGCCAAATAGACGATTTATAATAAAAAACTTAACTTTTTGCGATAAAAATATTAAATTTACACAATTTTAAGTATGTAATTGCGTTAACCACGATGACTTTATGCGGTTGTTATTGAAATGGCTTCGGCCAGAAGTTGTTCCTTCGCCGAAACGGAAGAATATTCCGTTCGGAACGCAAGTACAGCTTTATCTCTACCGCCGTTGTATCAAGAGATTAGCAAAGTGGTATTCACAATACGCATTTTCCGATAGTGTGATTCTTGTAGGAACGCCAGCCGCAAGAGTCACTCACGAGTATCGTGATTACTCATTTGAGGCTGAGATTAAACGCATGCACATTCAAATGCCGAATGGTATGGAAGATTGTGCAGGCGTGACATCTCATTTCCCTAACAAAAGAAAGGGGCGTCACTTTTTTAGTTGCTTTCATTTTGAAGACCATTTTTTATTAGAGATTGACGGGAAAAAGGTTTCCATAGACCACGGGCAAGGACGCTCTTTTGTTTCTACTTTCAAGGGCAAGTTGAAAGAATCCAACAATTGCAACCTGTTTGCAAAATATTCTTTCTCTGGCTCGATGCGCGGAAATAAGGTTGGAATGTCCAGTCGTGCATCTTCTCTTTCCGGGCCATATAGCGGGGGGGGAAACTTCAGAAGAGAATTCCTCAAACAGAACTGCGTCAAATACACGCTCGGCGGGATCTTTTACCACTATAAAAAGGGCAGGAGGTTTGTTTGGAGAGGACCCGCTATTGGGTAGAGAAACAGATATGCCTGAAATCCAGATTAGTACGCCATTACCCATAATTAAGAGTGTTGAAGGAGTAACCATAGATGAATCATTCTAACTAAAACGAACCATGAGTGCTATCAGCGAGAAAATAAGAACCGTTTTTCCAGAACTTGCCATTCTCAAGAATGAGGAAACTGATCGGATATTTGCTGGCCGAAACCTTCCTTCTTTTGTAAAGGACTATATCATCAAGCGGTTCTCTGATAAAGAGGGAGTAATTGACCTTGAAGCCATTACCGACTATCTCAACACCAAGATGTGCATTAATGGTGGTGAGATACGTCGTAAGCTTATCGATGGCCAGCCAGTCAATCTGACCTGCCGTTTCACTGTTGAAAGCAATCTCAAGGATGGCCAGACATGGTTCCGTATTGCTGAAACCGATCTGGGAGCAGATGCTTTTATTCTTCCTAGTGTTTTATACGAACATAAAGATGATCTCGTTGACGGCGAGAACTGGGGTAATATCACTCTTGAATACGTGGAGCCTCAAGGACGCAGAAAGGGTTTTGTCAATATGACGGCTTACCGGCCATTCAAGCCATACACAATTGACTACACGTATTTTTTGAAGGCACGTGCGGAATTCACGACTGAGGAATGGATTGACCTCATTATCGCAGCAATGGAATATGATCCGGACAGTTTTGGCGAACCGGGTACTCCTGAGACGATAGGGACTAAGCTTGAATTCATTTCGCGGCTTATCATTTTCGTTGAGCCACGACTGAATATGATAGAATTGGGACCGAAAGGCACAGGTAAGTCCTTTGTATATTCCAATCTTAGCAAGTATGTGTGGCTACTTGGCAGCGGCAGTACCACCAGGGCCCGTATGTTCTACAACAGGGCGACCAAGCAGTTTGGCTATCTGAAGAGCCATGATGCAGTCTTGATAGATGAAATTTCCACATTCGAGATTGGCTCACGTGACGGCGAACTCCAGTCTTTGCTGAAGGGCTATTTGGAGGCAGGTAAGGCTAGTGTTGACGGTATCACATTCCAGTCGGAGTGTGGACTTGGTCTGGTAGGCAATATCAACCTCTCTAAGGAACTCAAGCCTACGGGGAATGATTATTACAAGACGCTGCCTGGTATATTCCGTGAATCTGCAACACTGGACCGTTTCCACGCTTTCATCGAAGGATGGAAGCTCCCTCGCCTAGGCATGGCGAATATCCTTCGTGGGTGGACACTGAATTCCGAGTACTTCTCAGAGGCTCTTCACTTCCTTCGCACAGAAAGCGCATATGAATCCATCTTTAATCAGATAGTCAAAACTGAAGAAGAGAACCCCGATATCCGGGATGTCAAGGCTGTACGTCGCATTGCTACCGCTTATACGAAGTTGCTGTTCCCTCATGTATCTGACCTAAGCGGATTATCACCCGAAGACCTTGATCAGTTCAAGCAGATGTATAAACGTTATTGCCTGGAGCCGGCGGTGGAAAAACGTACAATAATACGCGCCCAATGCCACATGATTGACAAAGAGTATTCTGCCGAAATGCCAACATTCTTAATTGACTAATATATAATTGATTATGTCCATGTTTTCCGCATTTAATGATATTCTGGGTCGGTTGCTTCCTGATCCTTCAAATAAAGGCACAACAAGTTCATGCCTCACTAGGCAGGAGTTACAGGATAGGATCGTCAGTCATTTCGAATCTCGACTGGCCGAAGAAAGCACAACTGATGATGTTCTGTTTCCTACAAATTTCATCATCTTCCTGTCGAGAGCAGATTACGAGATGCGCCGTGAGACTTTTGCAATCACGGTAAAACAGTTGGTGAACAAAGTCTTAAAGCGGTCGATAGACAAAGCATTGAAAAATGATCCTGACTACCAACCACATTCGCAGTATTGGCAGTTCCAATTTCTGGTATTTCCAGAGGACGGCTTTATTGAGAACAGAGGAGAAAAAAAATACGGATTGGAACCAAAGGAAGTTTTGATTCAATCTACTATTTTCCCTCCCAAAGATCCAGACAAGGAGTCTCCTGTTGGGGATGAGGCTGAGCATGTCGTTACCACGATTCATACGAAAGATTCTCTTTCAATGAGTAATCTTGCCATTAACTTCGATGCGTTAAAGGGTGTTAATATTTTAGCTGCGGACAAGTTCAGGGTTCCTTACGGCAAGCATTTATCAGATGTGCCTATGAGCGAAAAAGAGGCTGTTAAGCCTTCGAATAATGCAAAATGTACACTTAAGATTATTTCGGGCGGAAAATTTACATCCGGAGGCTCTACTTTTTATATGACCACTGATAACCTTTATATTTCCGGGCCTGGTTCTGACGCGATGAGTGGCGGTATTCCTATTGCACATATTGACGACAAGAGTGTCACAGACCGTCAAGTAACTATTAAAAAAGAAGGAACAAAATACAACCTGTATGCTCGTGGAGACGTTGTAGTCGAAGAAACAATTGTCAAGCCAGATGGGGTATCACCAATTGTGCTGGCAAGCGGTAATCAGATACTTATTAATGGGGAAATTGCAATAGATTTTAATATCAAATAGAGTTTATGCGTTTTCTTTTTTTAATCGGTTTAGCTGTACTCGTTGTCTGGTTATGGCGCGAGCATATCAATAATCTTCCTAATTCACAGTGATATGGATAGCATTATCTTTAAAGCCATCTCTGACGTAGGCTTAATCAGAGACAATAACGAAGACAGTTTCATCGCTGAGCTTCTTTGGGATGACCATCATATTCTGTGCGCAGCGATAGATGGTGTGGGGGGGTATGAAGGAGGTGAAGTTGCAGCCGAAATAGCCAGGTCAACCATTGTCGAGTTTTTAAACAACTATCCAGATAATAACCTTCAGGATGTAATTGCCCAGGCTGTTCTACAGGCCAATAATAACATCTATGAGCAGCGCAAGAAGGGACAGTTTCCAAATATGAGCTGTGTCGTGTCTGCTGCCATTATTGACGCAAAGTCCGATAAAGTATACATCGCGCATGTCGGAGACTCCAGAATCTATTTGTACAACAAAGGAATACTTACCAAAATCTCCCACGATCATTCTCTTGTCGGTTATCGGGAGGAGATTGGTGAGTTGACAGAAGAAGAAGCGATGAATCATCCCCGACGGAATATTATTGAACGATGCCTTGGGGAGAATGAACGCGTTTTTGGTGACGGAAACTTCATAGATAGCGCAGTGTTTGATATTCCTGCCGATGGAAAACTGATTTTCTGCTCTGATGGTTTGACAGACATGGTGACGCAAGCAGAAATAAAGCAGATATTGTCGACGGACAGGGACACTACATCTAAATGCCAAATGTTGGTTGATTGCGCAAAAAGCCATGGGGGGAAAGACAATGTAACGGTTGTCTTAGTTGAGACCACAACAAGGGTTGTTTCATCTAAGGAGACAGTTGTGTCTTATGAGGGAGAAGATAACAAAGCTGAAAGAGAGGAGACGGATAATTCAATGAAAAGCACGGCAGATAATGTTAGTGAACCCAATACAAAGAAATGCTATGGGTGGATTCACTGGCTGATTCCTGTTATTACGCTTGCCATAGGTTATTTCATCGGCTCGTGGTTCTGGAAGCACGAAGAACCTTTAGCCGTGAATCAAGAGCCTTATTCATGGTTAAGCATTTGCAACTGGATTGAGGAGACACAACCAGTTGACACGACGGGATATGCCTTATGTGCGGTCGGGGATTCAATAAGAATCTCACTCAGCGAGTATTATCAACTAAAGTTTTATGATGACAACATTCGAAAGATAATTCATCTTAAACAAGAACTGAGTGCGGAGAACGACAGTCTACAAGCGGAATTATTCGTAAAGGATAGCTTGCTTAATGAAGCTAAAGTAAATTATGAAAAACTGAGTGAATCCTTGGAATCTCTCATTAAATCTTCACTGGGGAATGAGTAATATAACGAAAAGGGCATTCATTGGTCTATGTTTGGTGACAATTGTTTTGTCACTAGGCTTTGTTTCTTTGTACAAGAATGAGTCTGTTCTACTTCGGTCTAAAGGAGAAGAGTCTGGCAACACATTGGTACTTAACGGAAAAACCAGCGACAAAGAATTGTCGCAGTACCTTGTAAACAAAGGAATTTATCAGGACCCCAAAGATGTCGAATGTATATCCAAATGGATTACATCCAGAATTGGGAATACTCTACCTAATCTCGGTGCGCTTAATAAAAGTCAGTTCAGGATGCCGGCAGACACATTGTTTGGACTGCCCATTGCTGAGGTCGGAGGCGAAAAGGTACGACTGGCAGTTGATTCGTCTCAACATAAGCTTGGATTAACTCCAGATGTAAAAAAATTATATGCTGAAATCGGGAAAGAGCCATTGGCTCCGGCCCAATTAATTTCATTAAAAGAAGGCACCTCTTATCGGTACACCACAAAGCAGATGCCCGGGGATACGATATATACTCAGGTTTCCATTCGCGTCTTTCGGACCAAGGAAGGGGTTGACACCCTGACGGTTAGGAGTCATGCATTTAAGTATCATGCATTATGTCGAATTCCATATATTGGCAGTCGAATAGCAGATAAACTTCTGAATGGAATGAAGCAATCCGGGAAGAACCAAGAAGGTATTGCAGGTGTTCTTGTCAGGGTCAGAGATCATTCAATTGATAAATCTGGAGTCGATTTGGGATTTGTTTCGACGGACTCATCCGGATTGGCGGTTGTATATTTGCCGAGCAATGGCCACTATTGTTTCCTGCCTATTCGTGAGGGTTTTGAGTATGGCTCATCAAAAGGCACTCGCCGCGGTGTTCTTGGTGATGAGGATGTTGAGTATACATTCAATCAGAAACGGCATACTATCAAACCCATAGACACCCAAACTTACCTGCAGATTAAGGAAGACATCCTCCTCGCGGTAAGAAGTCCCAAAGAGTATAAGAACGCCTTGCTACTTTATCCTAGCATTTTCTTCATCGCATGGTGGCTTTTATTCTTTTTCTTTGCTTGGTACGATTACAAGAGGAAAACTCAAACTGACTTCATTATTCCATTAGTGTTAATGAGTTTATCAGGAATTGGGTTACTTGCGATGTTTTCAATCGTCAATCCTCTTACGGATACTCTTCTCGGTTCAACAATGACATATGGCGCCGTTGTCGGAATACTTGTTCTTGGATTGGTTTCGTGTGCTGATTGGGGCTTTTTCTACTCGGTAGGCATCAAGGGGAAGAAAGGTATTGTTCAGTTTGATTTTGTATTGCAGTTTATACGTTGGATTGCTCTTCCACTCATGGAGAAGATCCAATCGTTCAAAATTGAGCATAATGCAGGTTTTGGACAGAAAATAGGGTATTATGTCAAACTTATAATCGCGTTACTTTTAATCCCGTCTGAACTTCTATTCCGCTTAATAGGTTTAATAGCAAATTCGTTGGATAGAGCACTAAAGAAACTCACTATATATATTTTCAAGAATCCCAGCGAAAGGATTAAGCATTGGGCTCGTAGCCCATTTAATGGCACAGCGCCAAAGGGATTCGGTTACATTGTCATTGTCCTTTTCTTCATTCTTCTTCTTCAATTGTTCGGTGATGGACCTGAAGGAAGCGGAACGAAGGTTAACTTGTTGTTTTTCCAACCGAGCGAGTTGAATAAATACCTTGTCGTTATCTTTATGGCGGCCTTTTTTGCTGTCCGTGCTGATAGGATTACAATGTTTTCTGATGTTGCCGATCGTTTACATTTACGCTTGCAACTCAAGACCGTTATCTTGGTTCTTCTTTCTCTTGTAATTCTTTTGGGCCTCTATATGGTCGTGATGAGTGATATGGGGCCTGCGCTGGTTTTGATCGTTACATTTGTTTTCCTATATGCCATTGCGAGAAAGGATTTTAAACAAATGCTTTTCGGTATAATCACATTCATAGTGATGGTTTGGATAGGAGGGATAATCAATGAGAATTCGTTATTTACCAAGTTTCTTTTTGCCATCGCCTGGTTGGCTGGTTGGATTATGTATTGGTATGTAAAGGATCGACGCTTATATGAGAGTGCTATCTTTTTCAATCTCCTTCTCTCTGCTTTTATCTTCTTTGGACCGTGGTTTGCTACAATGAAATGCGACACATTCCATAGAGTTGGCCAAAGAATAGTTGACAGGAATGAGGTTGTGGGACGGCACTTGTGGGACAATAGCGTAAATGGTGGTGGGGACCAGGTCGTACAGGGTATCTGGAGTCTTGCTACCGGAGGTTTTGCTGGCCAAGGTCTCGGTCAAGGGAATCCTAATTTAGTCCCAGCTTTCCATACAGATATGATTTTTACCAGCATTGGTGAAGAAATGGGGTGGGTATCATTACTGCTCATTATCCTGTGCCTTGCAATTATCATTCACCGAAGCCTAGTTATCGCATATAAATCAGGAGATCGCTTCTTGTTCTTCCTGACTAGCGGAATTGGTATAGTAACCGGAGTGCAGTTCTTTGTTATTATACTAGGCTCAATAGGGATCATTCCGTTGACCGGAGTAGCTGTACCTTTCCTTAGCTTCGGCATGACGAGTTTGATTATCAACCTCGCTATTTTCGGCATTGTTATTTCAGTATCAAGAAAGAATGCGACACAGAACCAGAGGGAGATTAACCTCCCCTATAGATATGTGACAGCCGTAGGTATTGGCTCTTTCCTCGCTGTATCCTTTATTCTAGTAGCTATTCTTTTCCAGTACCAAGTGCTACCGCTAACCAGAAATAATTATTTGGTAAAACCTGCATTCGTTTCAAATAACGAAGGACATCGGCTCTGCGAGTATAATCCTCGTATTCGTCTACTACTTAAGGAGATGAACGCCGGTAACATTTTTGATAGGAATGGGCTGCTTTTGGCGACTAGTGATAAACAGTCTTTTCTTGATTATGTAAACTATGGGCATAAAGCAAAAGTAACTGATATATCTGATGATAAAAAAGATAGAACTCTTGATGCTGCCTTGTTTAATGTTTTAGAAAAGAATAATAGTTATCTCTCAAAAGAGCAGCATCGTGTACACTCTCGTTATTACCCTTTTGGTGAGCATTTGTTTTTTGTATTGGGCGATTGTAACACGCAGACATTGTGGTTAAGCAAGGACGCCAATCCCTATGGGTATTTGGCGGAAAAAAGGCTGTACGATGAACTCCGAGGCTTCTCGATAGCAATTAGTGAAGATGACAAAAAACAAAATCGCGTAGAGCTTAAAAGTGATAAATACTATCCTTCTCCTTTCGCAGCCCCTATGGATACGACTTTCGAATTTACCCTTTCTAACTATCGTCCACTCTTGCGCTATCTTAGAGACGGTATTCACGGACAAAAAGTTAAGGATTATAATGCGAAAACAAAGAAAGGAGAAAGAGATGTGTATCTGACCATCGATGCGAGACTTCAGACTCTTCTCCAAAGGCAAATGGACTTATATCTGACGTCTAAAGAGTGCGGTTATAACACGAAATCACGTCCTAAGCTAAGAGCTTCAGTGGTTATTTTGGATGCTACTAATGGAGATGTGCTTACTTCAGCTAACTTTCCATTGCCGATTCAGGATTCGATTCGAAAGTATCAGAACCTAAGGATTGATTATACAAAACTTGAACAAGATTGGAGTCATCAGGTATTTACAGACCGTGATTTGGGTGCCACATATCAAACGAATCCTGGTTCAACTGCCAAGATTATGTCTTCTATTGCTGGCTTTATGGCATATGGAAAGGATATCGCCAACGAAAAATACAATGTTAACCGAGCTGAAATCATTCATAGCGAGAATGGCAGTGAACCTACTGGACCGGTTTCAATGCAGCGTGCGATTGTCGGATCCTCAAACTGCTATTTTATTAATCTTGTAAATGATAAGGATTTATATCCGCAATTGGAAACTCTTTACGGACTTGTCGGTGCACGAATTGATGAGCCGACGTATTATCTTTTTGAGGAAGAAATATCAGAAAGTCTTCGTCAAGCCAGAATGAAACATCTCCATGAAGAAGTCATGACGATGGAAAGTAATGCAGTCTCTGAATATGAAAAGTATCGTGAGGTTAGGTCTAAAGGAAATTATAAGTCAATGCGCAGACGATATTGGCTGTGGCCATGGGGGCAGGGAACCCTTGATGCATCCCCTTTGACCTTGGCACGTGTCGCATCTCTGGTCTACAACGATGGCGTTTTACCAGAAACGCATTGGGTGTATGCCCGGGGGAAAAAGGATAACTTGGATTATTACAGAGCAAGGAAGACGCGTGTAATTAAAAAAGATGAAGCCCACATCCTAAAGCAATATATGAGAGATGAGTCGGCCAGTCATGCTGCTTTGCCTAAGAATATGGGTGGAAAGACAGGCACCCCCACAAGAACGAAAACGTTTTCATTCGGAACGGTCGATGTAAATGATGGGTGGTATATTTGTTTTGTTGATGCAAAACCAAGTGACGATGAAAACATTTCTCTTGCTATAGCCGTTAGATTAGAGCGAGTAGGCATCAATAATTATAAAAATAAACCGCGTAAATATTATGGCTCAGGAGCCGCATTGGATTTTGTAAGAAACGTTGTTGTCCCATCATTAAAGAATAGCGGTTATATGATTGATAGAAAATAGTGATTATATGATTGAATAGCATTTTTATGGCAATTATTTTACAAGATTATGAGCGCTTGAAATTTCTAGGGAAAGGGGCATTCGCGCAGATATACAAGGTCAGACATAAAGATCTTGGTTATGTCAGGGCTATTAAGGTTCTGACAGAAGAGGTAAATGAAGGAGAAGATGACAAGGTCTATAAAACATTCTTGAAAGAGTGTAGTTTGCTTCTCCGTATAGGTAATGGAGGTCATCCTAACATCATCCGGATCTATCAGCCACGAAAAATCGATGGCAAGGCTCTTGTAGAGATGGATTACATCGACGGCGTTACCTTAGAGTCGTTTGTCTCGGAGAAAAGGTTCCTCCCCCTCGATGAGGTGTATCGCTTTATAAAAGAGATTGCTAGCGCGTTGGCATACTGTCATGTTGATTGCTATCGCTATATGATGCGACCCGAGGAAAAGGACCAAAACCCTAAAGACCTTATTAAAAAATATGGCGTTGCTCATAATGACATCCACTCAAACAACATTATGAGAAAGGAACTCGACGGATCATATGTCTTATTGGATTTCGGCCTCGCAATCCAAGACGATAAGGCTGTCAAAAGTAGTTCCAGAGGTGATGGCGCCGCAGAATACATTCCCCCGGAAAAATGGGCTGGAGAGCAGATATCCAATGAAAAGGCTGTTGATATATACGGTTTCGGTATTCTGATGTATCAGATGCTTACTGGTCAAGTACCATTTGTACTTGACCCAAATGAATATAAGAAAGATAGTTTGAAGACGCTCAATACTATCCGACATCGGCACGAAACGGAAAGGCCAGCTGAGATCTTACCTTTAAGAAAGGCAGCATATGAAAAGGCAACGGGTAAATCAGATTACGAAAGAGATTACCCCGAATGGCTGGACGAACTTATTTTTAGATGTCTTGAGAAGAAACCCGAGAACCGGTTCCACGATGCAAAGGAACTACAAGAGTTCTTTACTACTCATCTCAATGATGATTTGTACTCTACTGAAAAGACTATCGAAACTCTTCGAAAAGCCAATAAGGCGCTAACTCAAAAAGTGAAAGACCTTGAAAGCAGAATAGAGGAAACTAAGAATCATCCGCCTGCACCTGGCCCTAATGATGCCAACCTTGAGGAAGAACTCAGGAAAGCAAAGACGCAGCTGGAAGAGACTAAAGCTGAGCTTAGTAAACTTATTGCCTCATACTCTGGATACCCAAAGCTTATTGAGGAAAAAGACAAGAGGTTAAACGATAAAGAGATAGAGGCCCTTAAAAAGAGCACAGGCGGGAAAAAGAACACCGGAGCCGTAGTCGGCTTGTCGATTCTCTCCGGCGTGTTGGCTATTATGTTAGCATGGGGGGGCGTTAAGTATTCCAACGAGACGGAGGCATTGCGAGCCAAACTGAACGAGAAGCCTACGACAGAACAGGTCTCTAGTACCAATGCAAGTAGCACATCCTCAAACGAAACAGACTTACAGGCAGAAATCAGTCGGCTCGAGGGATTGATAAAACAAAAAGACTCAGAGATAGAAAAAGCGAATAAGCAGATTTCGACTTTACAATCTGAAGTAAGTCAGAAAGACAAACAGATAGCCACCCTGCAGGCTAGTGATCAATCAGAGACAGTCACGAATCTGCAACAAAAAGTTAGACGTCTGGAAAGTCAGGTTAAGACATTGACAAGCGAAAGGGACGACCTAAAAGAAAAGCTTAAGAATTTGATAAACAGTACATTATAATTGAATTACTATGATTTTTTTTAGAAATCTACTTAATCCTTTTGCGTCGGATGATAAGGTGACAAAGGAGGAGAAAGTCAGAAAAGAGGAAACTCCTGTCAACGATTCTTCCTCAGAAGCAAATGAAGGAGGAGCATCAGAAGCTGTCTTAAAAGAGACAGAATCCTCTCCTGTGCAAACTATAGAGAAGAAGGGACATGAAGACACCTCTTCTATCTCCGATATAGGCGTTTTAGCAGAGGTTGTCAACGAGGTTATTATGGACTCTGTCGCTCCTTTTACCGGAAATGATGACTTCATTGGCATGTCACTATGGGTCAATGATCAGGTATTTCATGTTATCAACAAGGAGTCGTTTAAGAAAAGTTTAAGAGGATCTTTTGACAGTATGCATCTGTATTCCCTCGGGAAGGGCAAAATCAGTATTTTTCATGGTGAGCCGACGCCACAGGACGAGGCTTCTCCCTTAACAAAGAAAGGTATTATTCCGCCCGGGAAACTTTGGATTCGCCTTGTAGAAAAGGGGAAGGCTGAAACGAAACATGCCAAAGCTTCTCTATCAATCTTTCAGGGGCTTGGCTCATGCAAAGAGAATGAGTATATTCTTAGTACAGATGATAAGCCCATTTACAGAATAGGACGGGGAGCCATTAGCAGAAAGCCCGGTTCTGCATATCGTGTGAACGACATTATTATTGAAGAAAACAACCCTGTTCAAAGTATTCAGAAATTGAACAATTACGTAAGCAGCTCTCAGGCCAACATTATCCTCGACGATGGATATTTTTATCTTAAAGCGATGCCTTCAGGTTGCCGGGCTTCAGGTGGTTCTCCTACTAAAATAATCCGTGACCAGGAACCAATGGAATTGCGTGATAGCGTGTCTTCCTATAAATTGAAGGATGGAGACATCATTGAATTGGGTAAGAGTGTTCTACTGCTTTTTAGAATTATTGAATAAACTATGAGAAAACTATTCCCCATCCTAATAATGGTCCTTCTGTGTAGTATTTGCGCGGCTCAGAACACTGACGATGCGAGCAAATACTTGTCAAATCCGGATGCCGCATTGGATGATGCAAAGAACGCTCTCAACGCGGGAGATTATGAACGGGCTAAAAGGTTAGCGACAATCTTTAATGCGCTTAAAAATACAACCCAAGGGAATGGTGTTATTAAAGAGGCTGAGTCTCATATACATCGTGATTCCTTTATGAATGCTGCACGGGAGTTTTTTCTTTCGGAAAAATACCGTGACGCATTACAGGCATACCTTTCATCATATGAGCTGTTTCAGGAGGAAGGGGTATATTCTTCAATTGATAAGTGCTGCGATGCCATAGTTTCTAGTAATACCAACGTGGCGCCTGATGCAAAACTCGGAGAAAATTTATATCAATTATATCGGGATTCATCTGTGCCAGCAGGCCAGAGTCTTGGAATCTTACAATATGCTGCCTTACTTGGCAACGGAAAGGCTGCGAGCATTGCCGGCTCTCAATTTAAGGATTCTAAGAACTACATAAACGCAGTAAAATATTATGAGATTGCTAAAGCCCAAGACATCAATGTATTTGGTAATCTTGGGTATTGCTATTCAAATTTGGCAATTACTGATAGAACTAAAAGAGACGAGTATGAGAGGAGTGCATACGTCAATTTTTTAGAGGCAGCAAATCGCGGTGAAAGTGTCAGCCAGTACAATCTTGGTTTGGTTTTAAATAATGGAGATGGAGTCCAGAAAGATTTATATGCTGCGCGTTATTGGTTTGAAAAGTCGTTTGCTAACGGATATGAAATAGCTAAAGAACAGTTAGATAAAGTAAATAAGCAGATTACTCAAAAACAACGTGATAGCTTAAGTCGGGCACATAATGTTGCTGGCTTAGGCGTGAAAAAGCAAAAGTTTTATTGGGACGATTTACTTTTGGATGATTCGTACATAGGGGCTAGATATACATATGGCAAAAATGCCCCTATTGCACTAGCTCTTGTCGGTAATTTCAAAAGCTTCGGTGGATATAGAGTTGAGGGGGGCTATATTAATTCCCCAGCAGTCTTTAGTCATGAGAAGATTATTAAAGGTGAAGGAGATTTAGTCAAAGAATCAGAGAAGTCTATGTTTATGCCGACGTTTTATTTAACAGCCGCCCCGGGTTTGTATTCAAGATATTTAGCCTTAGATATCGGCATAGGAGCAATGGTCTCGCCAAGAAAGTTTTATAGCCACCAGACTTGGACTATAAGTACAACAACGCAATCCACAACGATTAATGGCTCCACTGATACTTCTACTACGTATGAGGCTTCAGCAGGAACGACGATATCTTATGGTGATGAATCCTTTAGTAAAGGGAAGGAAATCGTTGTGACTTCTTCCAACTATGGCTGGATTCATTTCATGCTTCAGCCGACATTGGCGTTGATGTTACCTTTTTACGATGACACATACATTATTACCGCCCATGCAGGGTATAACTATATTCCCGATTGTCCACAGATTAGTAACTGGACTTTTGGTATTGGCTTCCTTTGGAATTTTGATTATTAGAAGGATACATTCACTATGCGTAGATTAATAATTGCCTATCTATTACTATTATTCGGTCTGATTTGCTATGGACAGAATACGGCTGAACAGTATATGAGTAATCCATCTCTTGCCCTTCAAGATGCACAAACCTCATATATGGCTGGCGATTACGAAAAGGCTATCAGTTTAATAAAAATTTACTCATCGCTCTCCGGGAAGAAAGATGGTAATGACATTTTAACAAAAGCCCAACAGTGTCAGCAGTATGTTGAAAAGGCTAAACTTTTTGAGGAACAAGGCGATAGTGATTCTGCTTCTGAATGCTATAATAGTATTCTCAAACTCAATCCTAATGATTCGAATGCAAAGAGCAAGGCTCAAACGGTTGTATTCGATCAAGTGAGGAGTTATAACAATGGTATTGCATGTGTCCGAAAAGGTAACAAATGGGGGGCAATAGATGAAGACCGAAATGTTGTAATACCAATTATATACGACCGGATTCATGATTTTTGGACTACCCCTAAACAGACTATTACTCCTGTGCATAAGAACGGGAAGATGGGATTTGTAAATAAGCAAGGTGTTGAAGTTACGCAGTTTATTTATAATAATATTCGGGGCATTGAGTATGACACGCCAAATGCATTTTTTTATGTATACAAGGACAATAGCCCAGAGGTATATGTAGACATGAATGGCGTTGAGTATCCAACAGAAGACGAAGCTGCATACGGCATACTTGGTTTAAAGAAAAACGATACTAAGACTAAAGGGCCATACAAAATTGGCGATTTCTATAACGAAAAGAGTTGTAAAGGGGTGGTATTTGATGTTGACGATACTGGTATGAATGGTAAAATAGTTAGCTTGATGAATGGATATGAGGTTTGGGCGTTGGAAGATAGTAAGTATAGCACAACAGAATTGGGGCTTTATAATGAGTATGACGGAGAGGAGAATTTTAAGATAATAAAAAGGATTCAGAATTGGAATAAGTTTTTCCCCGCCTTTGAATGGTGTCATAAAATGGGAGATGGTTGGTACTTACCTGCAAATAACGAGTTGTTGCGTATTGAAGAGAATATAGATTTGATAAATGAGGGGGTTAGGTGTGCCGGATATAGACCATTGGATATTGTTAATGTTGTTTCTTCCAACGAGGTTGTATCAGTATCAGACAAGATTTATTATATATATTATGGAGAATTTCAGCCTCTAGATAAGAAATATGATTATCATTTGTTGGCTGTAAAAAAAATTAAATCCAACAATCGATGACGATGAAGAAGTTCATTGCTATTTATCTCATGTCGTTGGTCGGCATGATATGTTATTGTCAGGAGGACCTTGGCGCCAAGTATACTGATAATCCAAATGCGGCTCTTTATGATTCTGAGTTTTGCAACTATTTGTACTAAGAAGTCTCTGTCTGCGGCTTAGCCGG
>OIZX01001034.1_pt1 | contig 15826 bp, 9 predicted proteins | sample 1588621 | NCBI WGS metagenome assembly OIZX01 (sample SAMN03283276) | human gut metagenome | biome: human-associated habitat; material: feces | host: Homo sapiens | place: Peru | collected 2012
GCCGGAGGCGTTCCTGTATTCTTTGCTTACACCGACGCAGGTTTTGCGCCGCTTACCCGTCGTAGAGGACGTAGATCAATAGGCTGCTGCCATCCTCCACGATGCAGACGTTGCAGCGGAAGCCGGCATCTGTAAGGCTGTCCACGCCCGCCTGCATCATGAGTTGGCGGAAGGTAAAGTCCACCATGTCTCGTGCTTTGGCTTCCAGTGTTTCCTGCGAGGCGTCCACCGGTACCGCCGCTGGGAAGCGGTAGGCACTGTTGTCCAGTGTCAGGCTTGTGTCCGCGGTGACACCGTACTGTGCGACAGCATAGGCGTTGGCCGCGTCGATGGCCACTTGACGGTCTGCCGGGGCTGTGGGTTCGGGAGCTGGCTCTGGCGTTGGGGTAGGTTCCGACCCATCTTCAGGCGTGGGCGTTGGGACGCTGTCCTCATTGCAGCCGGTCTTGGCAGGAACGGTCTCGGAGGGAATCTTCTCTTGGTAAGTAAATCCCCCTGCCGGTTCAGGGGTATCAGCGGTTTGCGGAGCGCTCTCCTCCTGATGGGTATTTTCTTTTTGTGGTTGCTCCTGCGCTGTGACCGGCACTGTGTCCGGTTTTTGTGCTGTCGTTGTTGGCTCAGATGTCGCTTGCGGCTGCCGCGCTTCTTTCTGCGCCGCCGGTGTTGGCGGCAGCGTTGTTTCTGTTGGGCTGCTATGCACCTGCCCGCAGGCTGTGAGCAGGAGCGTAATGCTGACTGCCAATGGTATGATCTTTTTCATTTGTGCGTTCTCCCTTCGTTTTTTGGCAGCACAAACAACTACCATACAACCGTCCGCAAGTCAACGGAAAGATGCCAAACGGAGAATTTAATCCATCGCCGAGGACTCAACACGATCCAGCAGTTCACGGATCTGTGCCATCAGCATTCTGGCCGAGTATGTAGTCCGCGGGATACCGTTGAGCAGGAAATCAACGGAGACTCCCAGTTCGGCGGCTAAATCGAGGAGCAGGTCGATAGAGATGCCGCGTTGACCACATTCGATCTTGCTAAGGTATGTCGCGTTGATATACAGTGCATCTGCCAACTGCTCCTGTGTCAGACCGTGCTTTCTGCGAAGATGTTTGACGCGAAGTCCAAATTCTTTTTGATCAAAATACATATCATATTCCTCCAGTCTGTCGTTTCGAAAAGGTGTGAAAATGAAAATGACGGACTGGGTGGACTGCGGCAGCGGGGCTGGTATGCGCGTAATAAAAAGCGGAGAAAAAGCCATGGATGGCCGCAAAGGGCCATCCATGGCTTTTTCTCCGCTATACTGTATTGTCTGACCGCATGGTCAGGCGGCCTCTCGAATATCTCCAGAGACCAATGCGTTCTGGGACTCCCGCTTCCTATACCAGCGTTCTCTATATCATGGCGCCTCCATTATCCGCCCATACCGCTCCCAAGGTCGTAGCCCAAGTCGCAGGTATAGCGCCACTCCACCACATCGCCGTCCTTCACCTGATAGCGGGAGCAGCCGTAGTTGGGATACCAGCCATTCACATTGTACATCCAGCCGGATAGACTTCCGACGTCGAATTCGTAGAGGTTGTTGATGCCCTCTACATAGGCGCTGTTATAGATAGGCGTCCAGTTGGACTCCATGTGGATAGCATTGTCCTTACAAACCCGCTGGAGCACATCGAACACGCTCTCGCCCTCACTGAACTCCACCTCCGCGGCAGGGAAAATGATGCCGTCTGCCGGTACGAGAAACCGCTTGCTCTCCACGCATTCGTCCATGTTGTCCAAAATCGTCTCGCAGGAGATGGAAAAGGTACAGGTGTGGATCACGGTGGTATCCACCGTCGTGTCCTGCGGCTCCACCGGAATGGGTTTCCCCTCGGGGATGGGGTCGGTCATGTACTGGTCCTTGTCGCCGGTGTCCTCCGGCTGCTCCGTCTGCGTCTGGCCGCAGGCCGCGCAGGACAGCAGCAAGAAAAGCACCAAGAGCAGAGAAAAGCTGTGTCTGCACTTCGCTCTCACGTTACTGCTCCTTTTTGATGCGGCGGTAGCGGCGGATCATGCCGAAAGCCAACAGCGCGACGATGATGACGGCCAGCAGTATCGCTCCCAGCGGCGTTTCTGTCAGGGCAGAGCCCACGATCTCGAATACACTGTTACCAGTGCCGTCCGGGCCGAACTTGCCATTCTCGGCGGCTTGGAGGTAGGTCAGGGCAGATACGGCGGATGGGAAGTCCAAGAGTTTGCTTGTATAAGAAGGCAGTTCGGTCAGGCCATCCACATCTGCATCTACCTCTGTTCTGGTGACAAACCCAAGCCCATCAATGTAAAAGGTTTTCAGGCCATCCGCGACTGTGTTGCCGTTCTTTACAAAGCGTTCGTCATTCAAGGAGATACCCGCGGCGTCCATCATATCCAGCACGGCAAGAGTCGCTGCGCCGTCAGGCAGGCCATCTCTGCCGGGGAAGCTGCCGTCCGCCAACTGCACGGAGGAGAGATATTCAATGGCACTTTCTACCGATTTAGCGATGTATTCTTTATCCGTATGCGGAGCCAGTGCCGCGACAGCATCGGCGTTTAACTCCACTTGGTCTTTGCTCGTAAAGCTGCTTGTCTGCCAGTCCTCGCCCTGCTTAAGTACATACTGGTAATGATCGTCAAACTTTCCGTTGGGCATCTGGTACTCGATCATAGCCGCCGCGTACTTATCCACAAGCATATCCGCGTCAATGCCCCGTGCGCGCCACACATTGGGATCGACCGCGTCAACATCCTTCAAGCAGTCGCCGAGTTGAGGAAACTCTTTGTTGTCAAGATATGTCAGTGGTTTGAGATAATCAAGTCCCTCCACATTGCCGGGGTCCATTCCCAACGCAACGAGAGCGCTGACAGCCCCACACGAAAGGGTCTTTTTCTTATGCCCATAATAATAGTCCTTACTGGTCATCATCATGCTCTTCATCAACTCGGAGAGCTGTGCCTTCTCTTCCTCGGAGAATCCTCCATTTGCCTTTTCGAGCGCCAAGACTTCCCTTGCAAAAGAGGCTATGTCGCTCTCTGTCACCATCCATGAGTCCTCGTTCCAGAGGTTTCCGTCGGATACCTCCTGCTCAAAGAGCGCCTTCTGTTCATCCAGCAATTTGGAAAAGTCTATGGCGGACGCATTTTCGGACGCAGAGGGGGCTGGCGCGGTGACAGTAACACTCGCCGCTTTTGCGACCGGCCTGATGCTGCACAAGCCTGTATACGCCGTAGGATTAATATAGATCCGCCTTAATACACAGTCTCCCTCCATAAATAACTCTTCATCGGACGATATGATCGGTGATTTCGGCATTACAGACGCCGAACCATAATACCAACCGCCCCAAAGAGCCTTATAATCCCAGTGTATATCATGACGGTAAAATCCTTGATTCGGCGCATTCTTTGCTTCCTCGAAATAGAAATCCTGATACCAGCCCATCATGCCGTCCAGTACAGTATTGCCGTCCTTGGTGAAGCGCTCGTCCGTCAGGGAGATTCCCAGCGCGGTCAACATTTCCAGCACCGTCGCGTCCTCCTCCACGTCCTCCTTTCCGTACTTGAGGAAGCCGCCGCTGGGAAGCTGCTGCTCAGAGAGATAGTTCAGTGCCTTGTCTATGGCCACAGCCACGTCCTCGCGATCCTGATAGGGCGCAAGGGCCTGTGTGGATCTGGCAGTCAGCAGGATGTAGTCGAAACAGTCCGGCTCACCGGCCACGCCCCTTTGCTTCAGCTTCGCCGGCCATTGGGAGGTGTAGCGGAATTCGCCGCTGCTCTGCTGGCGGACAAGGGCCTCGGTCAGCAGCGTTTCCCGCAGGGTGTTGAACTCTTCCGCCTTGCCGGCATCACCGGCGGCATTCAGATCCATCAGCATATCCAGCCGGTCCTCGTCCGCCTCCACCAGCTCCGGCTTCCGTAAGCCGTCCATGAGGTCGTGTCCGGCGAAGTCCGTCACGTCCAGCCCCATAGCCGCTATCGTGCGGATGGCGCCAGGGATGTAGGGCGTCTTTCCCCGCTTGACAGCGAGATCCAGCCAGTCGGCCAGTGCTTGCAGGTATTCGTCATAGAAGCCATCCGGCACCGTTGCGCCGGAGGTCCACAGGGCGTAGACCGACTTTGTATTCTCCTCCTGCGTAGCGGTGGCGAGGTAGTCCTTGCTCTCGGTGACGCGCTGGACGACCAACTGCGTCACTGTCTGATACACCTGCTCCGCCTCGTCCGTCCATCCGTCCGCAGGGGCGGCCTGTACTACGATGGGCAAAAGCATCACCAGCGCCAGCAGCGTGGTGAGTATTCTTGTGAAATGCTTTCTCATTTGCTCTCCCTCCTGCGGCGGACAACGACTGTTGCGGCCACCATGACGACCACCATGCCGCCGATGATGAGGAACAGGCTGCGCTGTGCCGCGTCCGTCTGCGCCTTCACCGCAAGCACGGCATCCCAGTTCTGGATGGACTCTTTATCGTGGTCAGGCAGCGCCTTGTAGCGCTTCACCAGCCTGTCCACGGTGGGTTTCTCGCCCAGTCCCGGGTCAGTCATGGGGATGATCTGACTTTCTATGTCCGTATTGATGCTCTCGATCTCCGCATACAGCGCGTCTATATCGTTCTTGGCCTGCGTCAGCTTGGTCATGTAGGCATCGTAGCCATCGAAATCGCGGCTCATTTTCAGCTTGTTCAGCAAAGCGGTCACTTCCTCGTCGTTCTCCGTGGACAGCTTCTTGGGCAGGGCGTCCGCCTGCTGCCGGTCGGCCTCGGTGAACTCATAGCTGCCTGCGAAGGACACCTCACTCTCCTCCGGCGTCAGTATTGGGGCGGATACGCTGCCGCCGCGGAAGTCGTACAGGATACCCATACCCTGCGCCTGCCGCCATACAGCCGCAAGCGCCAGCAGTGCCTGATCGGTAGCCATGCTGTTGCTCTCACCCACAATAGCGAAGGGGTTGCTGGGATCGGAATCGTAGGAGTGGGCAAATCCTCCATCCTCCTGCTGATAGTAGAACAGCGCATCCAATAGATTGATGCCGTTCTTGATGAAGCGGGAGTCGTTCTGCGGGTCAATACCGATGGAGCACAGCGACACGATGATCTGTGACACGGACTCGGAGTTCCGCGTGCCCCAGCTGCGGAAGTCGCCGGTGTCCAGCTGCAATTTGGAAAGGCATTCCAGCGCCTTGTCCACCGTGTCCTTCACGTTGAACGTAGAATCCCAATAATAGGGTGCCAGCGCCTGTATCGCCATGGCAGTGATGTCCGGATCGGCGGTGCTGTCCTGTGCAAAGCGCAGATTAAAGCCGTTATCCGCAAGCTGGAAGGACAGTATTTTCTTGACCATCTCTATGCGGGTATAGCTGGATTTCGGCGGGATATTGTACTTCATGCTGTCCAGCGTGATAAGGCCCCACAGCCAACCGTTGAGGCCCTGCGCGCCGATGTCCATGGTCTTGCCGCGGTCATACACGCCGTCCGCAATAAGATTGATGTCGTTGCCGTCCGCATCCTTGCCAAAATGGGTGGGATCTCCGCCGCAGGCCAGCACGGCGAGGGAGATACGGTGCCATTCGGTGGCCCTCACCCGATCCAGTTTGTCCGGCTCACGGTATTTCTGCTCAACGTAGGTCTGCAGCGCCGCCAGGTAGGCGTCGTAGTCGTCCTCCACACCGCAGCGGCTCAGACCGATGGGCAGCCAGTCCGCAGCCGTGCTGCCGGCGTTGGTCAGCTCGTCTCCGGAGAGGAGTGGAGCATTTTCGGACAGTCCCAGCACAGAACGCTTCTGCGCCATGATGCCCTGAATGGCTTCAGATATATCCTCCAGCGTATATTTGCCCTTAGGCACCACCTGCCGCTGGTTCTGCTTCTGCGCAGCCGCTGCCTGCTGGGCCGTCATGGGCGTAACGGCGATATTCACATCGGCGGTGAATGTGCCGTCTATAAACCGCACCTCGCCAATGGAGTTGGAGCGCTCCTCACGGGCAAAAACGCCCCCAGTCTTCTCCTCCTGCTGCGCGTCCTTGCCCACCCGTATCTCCACCGTGCCGGTGAAGAAATCCGGATGGTCCAGTGTCACAGATTGCACATAGTACATCCCATTGATGGAAATGCCGCAGGAAACTTCGTTTTTGCTGTCCTTCAGCACAGCCAGCACTACGAGTGCGTTTTCGCCTGCGGGCAGATCGTAGTTCTTGTTGGCAACGAGGTATTGCACTTCCGTGCTGTCCGTACCATCCGTCTTTTCAAACACCCAGTAAGGCAGCATGGTCCCTTCCTGGGCCTCAATATTGATGCTGTATCCCGCCGCGCAGGCCGCGGGCATCATGCCCAATACCAGTACCAGCGCCAACAGAAACGCTGTCAAATTCCGTACTTTTCTTCTCACAGAGGCATCCCTCCCATTTCCGTTTATATAGCCGTATTCGCGTGGACGGAAACTCCGCCCACGCGAATCGGCAGACTGACCCCTAAGAGTCCTATTTCACTTATTTCTTGCTGCTCACATTGTCACGTTCGTCGCGCTTGACCTTGTGGTAGCGGCGTACCGCGCCCACGATGACCAAAGCTGCAACGACTGCCACGATGGCCCATACGATGATGGGATTCTCGCGCACCACCGTGCCGATGACTTCCCACACGGAGTTGCCGCCGCTGCTGGCGCCGCCCTCGGCCTCCTGACCGTCCGGCACATCCTCCGGAGCCTCGGTGGTCTGCGTGTCGTCGGTATCGGCGTCAGGCTCTTCCGCATTCTCGGACAGGCTCTCCATCGTCACCTGCTGGGCATCCAGCCACTGGGGGAAGGTCAGGGCCGTGCCGCTGCTCTCCCAGTTGGTATACAGCCGGTCTGCCAGTGCCAGCAGGCTATTGGTGTACTGTGCAAAGATGCTCTCGTAGGTGCCGCTGGCCATACCACCGCCGGTGGTCAGCCACGCGCTGAACGCGGCCTCCGTGCCAGATTCAATATATCTGCGCAGCGCCTTACCGATGATATCGCTGCTCTGGCCGTCCAGACCGCTGTGCTCATTCAGGCTTGCCAGCAGCAGAGCCGCCAGATCCCTGGCCTCGTCGATCTTCTTGCCCATGGCCGCGACAGCCATGTTGTCAAGGCTGTTGGTGATAAGCGCACGCAGCACCTCGGGGGAATCCTTCAGCCACTGGGCAAAGGTCTTGCCGCTGCCCTCAGCGCCCCATGCGCCGTAGGCGGCCAACACCAGGCCCTTGACATCGTACTCCACTTCCAGATTCAGGCCGTCCTGCAGGCCCTCGTCGTTCTCGTCGCCCGCGCCGTCGCCGGTGTCCGTACCGGTGCCGTCGCCGTCACCGCCGTTACCTCCAGTGCCATCGCCGCTGCCGCCGTTGCCGGTACTGGCGAAGGTGGCCACCACCAGTGCATTGGCCTCACCCAGCGTGAAACTGTCGCCGCTTTCCAGCGCCGTGGTGCTGCCCGTGCCCATCAGATCCAGCGTCAGGCTCTTAAGGCCAAAGGTTTCATCCTTGGGCGTGGCCGTGACGGTGACGCTGGTGCCCTTCATGCCGTACACAGCGTTCTCCTGATTCTCGCTGCTGTGGCTATTGGCTTCCAGACTGGCCGTGCCGCCAGTACCGTACTGCACCAGTGCGCGGTAGACGCTGAACTCCGTGTTCGGGTCCTCGATGGGCTTGGGATACGCCCTGCCGGGGCCGGCGGGCATCTGATTCTGGCCGCGGGCGGTATCCTGCGTCCAGTAGTTGACGTGTGCGGCGGTGCCGCCGTCCACGCCCCAAGCTACCTTGCCGCTGGCGAAATCGGCCAGCGTGGCGTATTCGCCGCCCATTGCAGTGGAAAACTCGTCCTTGCTGCTGGCGAGGTAGTAAGAGTTTGTGACAAGCTTATTGTTTGCACTGATGGCAACGTGCTTTGCCTCATTGTAGGTAAAGCAGTTTTTAATGGTACCACCTTGGGCAATGCCGTAGCTGTAGGCATCGGTAGAGCCCTTGATCTCACCGAGGTTGTACGAGAAGAATATACCGCCAATTCCACCGATATCTGCCTTTTTGCCGTATGCAACGATTCCCGCGGCTATACGCGTGCCGGTAATATTACCTTTGTTGAGGCAGTATTTCGCTTCGCCGCCATATGTTGAGCTCAGTCCGTATGCAATGCCCCCCGCATACTTGCCGCTGACTGCCCCGGTATTCACGCAGCGCTCTGCCCACCGCAAATTAGTCGCGCATATACCTCCGGCGTAGCCGCGCGTTCCTGTGGTTTCTGTCGCTACAACCGTACCCTTGTTTTCACACCTGATGGCTGTGCTATTAACGCTGCCGCCCAATATACCGCCGGCATTGAGCAGGCCGGTAACGGAGCCTTCGTTTGTACAATCCTCCAAGGTGTATTGGCTTGCCGCGTTAGGATCATTATTGGCGCCGGCAATGCCGCCTGCTGTTACGCCGGATATATTCCCCTTGTTGATGCATTTGATGACCTTGACGACATTGTAGGTAGCGCCGTCGTTTGCGACATTATATCCGATCAAGCCGCCGGCGGAACCGGAAGGAAGGTCCTTTTTATCACCATGGCTGGTTACTGTTACCTCCGTCGTGATGTTCTCCAGCGTAATGGTGCCGCGTCCCACGATAGCCGTTAAACCGCCGGCATGGCCCTTTTCCGCCGTTACACTCCCGCTTATGGTCAGGTTCCTGATATATGTACTCGTGCCGTCCACACCGAGAAGCCTGAACAGGCCCGCACGGGTCTCCTCGGTGACATACAAGCCGGTGATGGTATTGCCGTTGCCTTCAATGCTGCCGGCGAAAGAGGCTTTCCCATTGCCGATGGGCGTCCACTCCTCGTTCGCAAGGTCAATATTGCCCGTGATCTCAAAATAGCAGTTCTCATAGGTGAAGTGCTTTTCGTTGACCTGCGCTTGCAGCGCCTTGAACTTCTCAGTATTGGGGATCTGATACGGGCTGTCCTTCGCACCGGTCCCCTCCCAGATAGTCTCCCACTGGGCGGTAAGCGTGACGGCTTCGGTCAGTTCAAGGATAGTTCCCGGCTTGACCGTATTGCCGCCGTCATCCTTCCAGCCGTCGAACGTACCGTTCTCATGCCGGAAGCCAAGGATCTCATTGTCTGCCTCCATGACCGTGTGACACGGTACGCTGACAATATCATCACCGGCAGAGTAGACCACCTCACTCACCACGACGGGATCGCTGCTGCCATTCTCATTCACACCGCCGTTGGGATCATAGGTCACCGTGATGAGCGTAAACGGGCAGGCAGCGTCGAGCTCCCCTGTCCACAGCCGTGCATGGCGCGGCAGATACACCGGCGCGACGCCCTGGCGCGGCGTGCTGTTCACGAACCACGGCTGGCCGTTTTCACGATGCTGGTTCAGCTTATCCACCAGCAGCGTGGTGTCATCGCCCACGGTATACGTCTTGTTCTCCGCGTTGTATGTTACCGCCGTCTCTCCGTTACTGACGTAGGCCAGCTTGACGTCCTCGCCGTTCAGCCGGCTGGCGTAGTAGCTGTTGGTGGTAGCTGCGGCATTGTCGGCCTCGCTTCCGTTGATGCCTCTGGCGACAGCGCCGCCGGTCGCGCTCACAGTACCGTTGTCGTAGCTGTTCGCCGCTTTACCATTCCCGAGGATGCCGCCGGTATACTTGCCGCAGCCCTCGACCGTACCGAAGTTGGCACAGTCTGTCGCGCTGCCAGCGCCGCAAATGCCGCCGACACAAACGTTGACTTGGACTTTTCCGGTTCCCTGTACGGTGCCCTCGTTCCAGCAGAGGCTTACCTTGCCGCTGCCCTGACCCACAACACCGCCGACATACGTCATACCGCTGGCATTATTGGTGACCTTCACATTCACCCGATTCAGGCAGTTGGTCACGTTGGCGTTGGATCTCAGTTCAGCCACGATACCGCCGGCATAGATCGTACCCGTACCGGTAACATCAATGCTTCCCTCGACCTGCACGTTATGGATCGAGCCAGCCACCATGCCGAACAGGCCAACGTGCTGTGCATAGGTGGTGATGGTCATTCCCTTGATGAGCTTATTTTTGCCGTCAAACTCTCCGGCGAATGCACGATTGGTGCCGCTTTTGCCGATGGGTTCCCATTCATACCCGCTCAGGTCGATCTCATCCGCCGCCAGCGACAGCCTCCATCCGGCAAAGGTCTCCGCAGCTCCCACCTTGCCGTTGCTCAGCAGGGCAAAGCCTTTCAGCTCAGCGGCATTCTTGAAGGCATACGTCTTTTCCGTATTATTCTCGTACCAGCTGGTGTCCGCATCGACCACCGTCCATGTGTATGTATAGCCTACGGAGAGCGCATAGCTGCCGTCACTGTCCTTGCGAAGGGAGGGGTTGAACAGGACCATGCCGATCTGGCCGGTCACCGTTGCCGTGCGGACCTCATCATTCTTTCCGTAGTAGTAATACACGCCATCGTTTTCCAGCACACCGTCGCCGCTGAGGGACAACAGTGCCTCCGGCTGTGCATCACACCGCTTCGCCACCTGCAGCTTCCAAATGTTGTCCGCTCCGTCAAGCCGCGGCTGCTTCTCATTGTACGCCGCACCGCTCTTGACCTTCCACAGTTGGCCGCCCATGTCGTACGTTACGCGGCCATACTGGAACTCCGTTTCCGTACGCGCACCATCATCGTTCTCCTTGCCGAAGCTGGAGGTGGCGGCCAGATAATAGCAGTTCTTCGTCGTGCCGCTGCCCACAAGAGGCGCGGTACAGTTCATGTTATAGTAATAGCTTCTGGACACGGAGCCGCCATTCTTGCCCACCAGGGTGCCCACGACTGCATTTTCGCTGCCGCTCACCACCACGGTCGATGTGCATTCCTCCAGCGAGCCGGATTTCATCCAGCCCACGATGCTGCCCACACTGTCGCTGCCCGTCACCGTGCCATCCTTCAGGTTCATGTATCGAATGGTGCCGTTCTCCACGACGCCGAACAGGCCCGCGTAGGGGTTGCCGCCGGTCACCCGCAGCCCGCTGATGACCCACGGCTTGACCGTCTTCTTAAACGTCGCCCAGTCTTCGATTATTTCCGCGCCGTGGAACGTGCCGCGGAAGGGCTTCGCCTCCGTATTGCCGATGGGTGTCCAGTCGCCGTGCAGCGTAATGTCATTCTGAAGGGTGATCGTGCAGCCCTTGAAGTCCACGCCGTTCTCGTTCACCAGCTTGGCCAGGAAGCGCAGCTCCGCCTCGGTCTGAATGAAGAAGCTGCCGTCCTTATTGTTATTGTTGTAGTACCAGGCGTTTACACCCTCCTGCGCGCCGAACTCGTCGTATGTGCCGTAGTACAGCGTCACAGCTTCTCCGGCGCCGGCGGGGACGGTGTATGTGGTCGTACCGTCCGCCTTGATCTCCTTCAGGTCCTCCAGCTTGCGCACGCTGGCATCCTCGTCGGTGAAGTAGATCGCGTCGCCGGTATACCCCTCTGCCAGCGTCAGGGTCAGGGCTGTCCCTTTTTCCGCCAAACAGCTCTGCACCTGTGCGCCGTTGACACGCAGTGCGGCCTGACCCTCCACGGTGGACCGCTCCACGCTCTTCGCCAGCCCCACTGCCGTCAGCTTGGAACGGTCTGCGGCCGTGTCGAACTCCGGATGCAGTGTCCCGTCCTCGGACCTCCACAGGCACAGTTCCTTTTCGCTCGTGGAGTTCTGGAAGGCGAATACGTTCAGGTTCACAGCCACACCGGCGGCAAACCCGTCGTTGGGGATGTAGTTACCCCGTGTTTTGACTTTATTGTTGTTCACATTGTGGTAGCAGTAGCCTCCGGGAGTGCCTCCGCACACGCCGAGGGCATAGCTGCCGTCGGTCTGATCGCCGGTGTAGTAGTACCAGCAGCCCGTGACCGTGTTGCTGTTGCCGCCGCCGCCCACTACGCCGCCGGCAGAGTAGGCGCTCGTGGATATGACCGAACCATAGAAGCCGCAGTTTTCAATTTTGGCGCTATAGGAGACGCTGCCCGCGATACCGGCCACATTGTTTGCCGAGCCGCCGTCCACCGTGCCGGTCACGATCAGATTGCGCACCGAGCCGTTGACATAGCCGAACAGGCCCTGACGGTTGTTGCTCGTCTGGATGTAAAGGCCGCGGATGGTGTGGCCCTTGCCGTCAAAGGTACCGTCGAAGGGCTTGTTATCCCTATAGGAATTATATGCGCCGATAGGCGTCCAGTTCGCCGCCGCAATGCCGTTCGCCTCGTCGGCGCCGTGGCACACGGAGGACAGGTCGATGTCGTTCCCCAGCACGACCGTCTTTCCGGAGAAGCTCTCCGTCTTCGTGTTCACCAGCTGGGCAAGGTACGCCAGCTCGCTGGCGTTCTTGATGGTAAAGGTCGTTTCCTCCTTATGCTCCTCGTACCACTTGGGGGCATTGAGTTCGTCCTCGCTGGCGTAATAGATGGTCACCATCCTGCCCGCGTCCTTCAGGCTGACCGCCGCGCCCTCCGCGCCGATCTTGGTCCAATCGCCCGTCTCGCCCACGCGGTAAAACACGTTCTCACCGGTCAGGGTCACGGTTTCCCCCGAGATCGCGCCGCTTTGGAGGTCCTTGCCGTTCAGCTGGACCTTTGCCGTGGAAACACCGTACAGCGGCTTCAGGATGACCAGCTTTTCGCCCGCGGCCAGAAGCTGGGGATAGTCCTTACCGTCGACTTCCTTCCAAGGAATGTCACTTGTTGCCAGAGCGCCGTTCAACTTCTCCACGACGGTAGCCGCAAAGTCTGCCGCCACATAGGTGCCAGATCCGTCGCCCATCTCGACATTGTGATAGCAGTTAGTGGCGCTGCCGAAACATACGGCCAACGTATTTGCAGCGCTGTCCGTGCAGAAATACCAGCAGTTGATGGCATCGCCATAACCGCCGAGTACACCTCCAGCAGTTGGCTCTTGCGCTGTTCCCGGAGTGACCACTCCGTAAAAGCCGCAGTTTCGTACCGTGCCAGTGTCATCTGTATCGCACACCACACCTCCTGTATACTCTGCGGCCCCGCCGTTTACAAATCCTTCAACAATAAGATTTTGAACGGTGCCGTGGACCAAGCCGAGCAGGCCGGGGTACACCGCATCGGGAATATACAGCCCGCTTATGGTATAGCCATTACCGTCAAACATGCCCTTGAAGGGATGGCCTGCATCGTTACCGATAGGCGTCCAGCTGATTGCTTCAATGCTGTTTTCCTCATCCGCATCGTGGCAGAACTCGGACAGGTCGATGTCCTTCGCCAGCTTCACGGTCTTATCTTTGAAGTCGTTTTTGCCCGCGTTGACCGTCTGTGCCAGCCACGCCAGCTCCTCCGGCGTTGTGATTTTGTAGACGCCTGCATCCTCTTTGACCTCGTAGGCCGTCCAATCCGTATCGCCCGTCGCTACACCCGCCGCAGCCTGCGGCGCGGCCAGCTCCAAAGCTGCTTCTTCCGCTTCGCCGCCGATGGGCGTTGTCACCGTCGTGTCCTCGTCATTGACGCAGGTGCCCATGCCCTCGGCAAACGCCGCGGGAGTCACCAGCGTCAGCGTGAGCACTATGCTCATCAGCAGGCTCACGATGCGCCGGGACATATTGCTTGTCCGTTTCTTCATGTGTTTTCTCCTCTCATTGTTAAACGTATCTATGTAAAAACTATTTAGTTACTGCCCTTCGGCATCACCACATACAGCTTGCCGGTCTCCGGATCCTCGTACACCGTGCCCTTCTGCTCAAAGCTGCTGGAGGACTGGATGTCCTGCTCCATCTCCTCCGCGTTGTCCAGCTCCTGCATCTGCTCCCGCTGCAGTATCTCCACGCGGGTCTTGCTCAGGTCCACGTTCCAGTTCAGAATGACCGCCGCCATCAGGCCGCAGGCGAACACCAGCATCACATCCGCCAGATTCGCCACGCCAGCCATGGCGTCCACCTCCTCCGTCACATGACGGCGGGAGGAAAACTTACCCTTCAACATCTGCCGTGACCTCCTCCAGAACTGCCTCCATCAGCGTCTCCAGCGACACCATATCGTCGTTGTACCAGCGCTTGCGGATGTGAGAAATGACGCTGGCCACTGCCGCGCTGATAACACCCGCGATGGTGGTGTCGAACGCCACGTTCATGGACTCCGACAGCGTCACCGTGTCGCCCTGCCCCAGCGCCACGATGCCGGGGCCCAGGGGTATCAGCGTACCCAGCAGGCCGAACATGGGACCCAGCTTGGCGATCATATCGGTGACGGAGGTGGTGCGGGCGTTTCGCGCTTCCTCCGTGGCCAGCAGGCGCTCCGCCAGCGCCGTCAACGTGTCCTTGGGCAGCCCCCGGCTCTCCGCCAGCTCCAGCAGGGCCTTCTTCTGCCGCCGCAGCAGGCCGCTGTTTTCGATCAACTCGGCAAGGCCGTCCGCGCCCGCGGTGTGTACGTCACGCAGCAGTTGCGGGACGTTGCACTTGTGCTTGCGGCGCTCCGCGATAAACTCCACCACGATGTCGCCGATCTGCCAGACCGCGCCAGCCATGAGGACCAGCAGAATGATGAGGCAGGGGATCATCAGCGCCTGCGCGATGGTATGCAGTATTTCACTCAAAGAGATCATGTGTGTTTGCTCCTATTCTTCCTGTTTCTCGCCCCGCGGGTGGGGCGTATTTTTATGTTTTGTATGTGGTTTTGCCGTTCAACAAAGAGAGGAGGTGGGAGGGGCGGCTTTTCCCCTCCCACCCTTATGGAAAGCTGACAGTCTCCGTTCAGACTGTCTCGGCTTGACAAGGGTAACTCAGCAGGACACCTCCTGCTCTGCGGCTTTGGCCGCTTTCTCGATCTCGCGCTGGCGGGCAGCGGCATCGCGAGCCTCTTTCTTCTCGCGCTCCAGCCGCTTTTTCTCTTTCAGCCGTGCCTGCTGTGCCGCATGGCTGGCAGCGGCTTTGGCCCGCTTCTCCTTCTTCCTGCGCTCGGATTCCTCATAGAACAGCGGCTCCTGCACGGCCTTTTCTTTCTTGTAGCGCTCCGTGTTCTTTAGCTTCGGCTCTTTCACCGGTGGACGCAGGTGCGCCATCTCCAGCGCGGCCTCCCAACTGCCGAAGCGCTCCTCGATGAATATGCCGCCGTCTATCTCGCAAGGGACAGGCGTGTGCCGCAGCATGTTGGCGCGGCGGACAAGATACTGCGCCAGCTCCTCCAGCGGCGTGTCCGCGTGCTTCGCGGCAAAGGCCGCGTCGCGCGCCTCCAGCGCCGCAGCGGTGCGCTCCGCCACATGGCGGTCAAACCAGCTCTTGTAGTCAAATCTCTCGCGGGGATTTCTGTGTGACATGGCATAGTCCTCCCTTACAAAAAATCGCCGGTTTCCCAAAGAAAACCAGCGGTGATCTGGCAAAAAAACACGCGCTGACGATCCTCGTCAGCGCGCACTCCTGCCTATGCCGTCAGGGAGAGAGCGCCCGCTGTCCAACACCGATCCTCCATCGTGCAATTCTTCTGCCCTGACGTCACGAAGAACTTTTGTCCTTCTCGTACCTGAACCTACCTTCTCAGAGCGTTCGCTCCAATGGCTGCTATTCGCCACACGGCATTTCTGCCGTTTTGGTCCATTCCTTACGTCAACAGCGCCGTCCGCAGGGGGTATCACCCCGTTCCTTCAAAACTGTCCCCTGGCGATAACGATATACCGCCTTTACAGTAACAGCCACACGACTTCGCAAGACCTTTTATTCAGTTTTTGGTCATCCGTGTTTTCGCAAAGTAACATACTTTGCGAAAGAGACTGCCAGCCGTTGCCGCGCAAGGCTTCCGTGCCACATAGGCAAAATATGTTGCATTTCGCAAGTCCATATTGACAAGTCGAAAAAGCTGGAAT
>OIZX01001035.1_pt1 | contig 15823 bp, 11 predicted proteins | sample 1588621 | NCBI WGS metagenome assembly OIZX01 (sample SAMN03283276) | human gut metagenome | biome: human-associated habitat; material: feces | host: Homo sapiens | place: Peru | collected 2012
TGTCGTATATCTTCTGCATTTCATTGAAGAAGGCTATCTGAACGTCGCGCTGGCAGTTTTCCATCAGCTTGCTAGCCTCTGCCACCTTGATGCTCTTTGCCTTGAAGGTTCCGTGGGTCAGCACAGATGAGTAGAGCGAATCGATGATCTCGGCAGCTTCGGGGGTAGAACCGCTGGTTACCTTCACGATGTTCTCGATGGTGTGTACGGTATCGCCCGGATTGATGCGTTCCGGAGAGAAGCCTACATAGAAATCCTGGTTGAGCTTCAAGCCGGATGTTGCCTCCAGCAGTGGAGCGCATACTTCCTCGGTGAGCCCGGGATATACAGTCGATTCATATACCACGATATCGCCCTCTTTCAGAATGGCACCTACGGAGCGGGTGGCACATCTTACGCAGCTGATGTCTGGCTTGTTCGACTTGTTGACAGGTGTAGGAACCGCAATGATATACACATTGCACTTCCTGAGGTTTTCTATGTCGCTAGTCAGTTTCAGTCCCTGAGCCAAGGCTTTCGATAGCATTTTGTTCTGATTTATCTGCGTCTGGGCAAGTCTGTTTACCTTTTTCGCATTGTTATCATAACCCCATGTATCGTATTTCTTTGAGAATAAGCATGCTAGGGGGGTACCTACATACCCCAGTCCTATCACTCCAACCTTAAACTCGTAAGGTTTGTTTGTCATATATCTATATTGTTTTAATTATTATTATTTCTACTATTTTCTGGTTTACTTTTTACCTTAGATTCCTTCCAACTGTGCATAGCGCGATGTCTTCTTCGGGTTCCACGCATCTTTGTAAGAGGTGCGGAAGAACAGTTCCTGTAGGTGTGCCGACAGTCGGGCAAAGCGCAGGAAGTAGCCTGTGTATGGCGACATGAGCGGCATGAACCGATAGAGGAACCAGGCGGTTTTCTTTCTTTCTGTTACCAGTAGCACCAGAATGAATGCCAGCTGCGACAGGCATACACGGATGAAGTAGCCCAGCAGCATCACATCCACGATATGGTTGTTGTAGGTGATGGCAAGCTGAATCATATACCACAGCCACAGGAAGTTGAATACGCAGTCGAACACCACGCTTTCCATATTCGACAACCAGTTGAGGATGCTCCAGTTCTTGGTAGGCAGCAGGATGTCGAGATGCTTTCGCAGACGGAATCTCACGAGCGATCTCGACCATCTGATGCGCTGGTGATACAGTTTGTACCATTTGGTTGGCACATTGGTCATGCAGATGGCATCTTCGGCGAATTTCACCTTGTAGCCTGCCTTGCGGATCTTCTGCGTGATGTCACCGTCGAGTCCCGGTCCGATGTCCCAGAATCCCACTTCCTTCAGTGTCTTGCGCTCGAAAGCGCCGAAGGCACCCGAAATGATGTGGTAGATACCCAGGGCGCTGGTTACGGTTCGGCCCACCTGTATTCGCTTCAGGTATTCGAATGCCTGGAGCGATGAGCAGATTGTCTCCTTGTAGTTTCTCACCTCGATGCAACCTCCTACGGCTTTCACCTCGTTGTCGAGGTAGAAGGGCAGAAGCACATTTTCCAGTGCGTCACGGTCGAGCGAAGAGTCGGCATCGAGGCTTACGATGTATTTTCCCCGTGCCATGTTCGCTCCGTAGTTGGTGGCAGCAGCCTTGCCGCCACGGGTTTCCAATCTCAGGTAGTGCGTGATGAGTCCCGCACGGTAGAGGTCGGTGCATATCAGTTTGGTGTCGTCGTTGCTACCATCGTCCACCACGATGATTTCGTAGTGCCGGTAAGTCTGCTCATTCAGCGACTTCACCATCTTATAGATATTCTTGCCTTCGTTCTTACCCGGCACCAGGATGCTGATGAGCGGGTTTTCTCTATAGAGATAGAAGCGGGCAAGCTCCTTTTCCTTGTTTCGTTTGTTTCGAGTCATCAGCCGGTTGAAGATCACCAGATACTCCAGCAGGTAGTATCTTGGAACCTCGATGAAGAAGAGGAACCAATAGGTGTTGGCAATGCTCGCAAACGAGAGTGTGGCAATCCAGTCCCAGAAGCGGTTGATCGTATCTGCTATACTAAACATATCTTCAGTTTCCTTTCTTCTCTTATCTCAGTATGGTGAGTGCCAGGATGACGATGAGGACGAGAATACCGGCGATGGCGACGAGTATTCCTACCAGATTCTTGTAGAGTTTCACTCTCTTCAGTGCCTTGTCGGTTTCGTCTTCTTCCGGAGCGATGTCGAGTCGTTCTTTCTGCTGCTTCACGTTTTCTTCGTCCGTTATCGGATTCTCCGAATATGTGCAGTAGTCATCTGGAGTCAGTTCTATGAAGTTCATCTTGTCGAAGAAGTCATCATATTGTACGCTCATTCCCTTGTGCTTGGTATTGAGTACACAGCAGATGATTTCGTCGGGTTCTATCATATTGGATACCTTTCTGATAGCCTTCGACATCTCCTTGCTCAGGTGCTGCTGTGCTTCCATCTCAGACTTCTCGTCAAATGCCGCATAGGTAACGTAGAAGATGTTGTTGTTGTACGATACCTTGTGACTGTTGAAGAGGCGGCAGAACTTTGCCTGTATGCCATCCTTGATCTTGATGGTCTCCTGTTTCGGGTTGAGAATCCAGATCTTGCCTACGATTACCGATATCTGATCATCGCGGTAGGTTTCCAGAAGCTGGCGGCGCAGACGGTTCTGCAGCAGACTATACTCCATATAGTTATCGTAAGTATTGGTCATGTTGCTGAAGAGCATTCCGCTCTGGGTCAGCGCACGGATACCTTCATCTGTAATCTCGTAATCCTCTACATCACGGGGAACCAGCGCATTGACCGGGTAGGTACTCTCGCAATAGCAGCAGGTTGACTTGGTGATAGGCGTGGTAAACGAGTTCTCGCAGTCGTTGCAGGAATAGATCACTGCTGGTCGGTCGTAGTCCACACCGATGTGTCTCAGTCTCTTGTGGCACTTCGGGCAGATGAGCATGCCTCCCACATTGTATGCACTTTCCGGTGCCACGTTGGCACAGGAAAAGTGGTGGATGATGTTCTGGATCTTCAGATTCGAACTTCCGCACTTCGGGCAGCACTCCGTGTATAGCAGGTGACTGTGGTTGCACTTCGGGCAGAGATGTTCCTTGATGAGGTATTTGTGCTTGCGCAGAACGCCATATTCCTCCAGCGTATCAATGAAGGCGAACATCTCGGCAAGATGAAACAGGCTCATGCTGTGGTAGTGCTCGAAGATAGGATTGATGTATCCCAATGACGATTTCTCCAGAAGTTTGTGAGTCATAATTCTCTGGTCTCTGGAGAGTAGAAACCTCAGGATGTTGGAGAAGAGCTGTTCGGGCTGAGTTGGGCGTGCCACCTCCTGCTTGATGCCATATTTCTCCTTGGCAGCCTTGATCTTGTCAATGATCTCATATACTTTCTCATTGCTCATATCGCTGACGTAGGCATCGATGATGTAGTCAATGATCTGCTCCTTGCCCGATACCGCCATGTTGACGAATATTGGCTTGTAGCTGCATTTGTACGATAGGATAGGGCTGGCTCCATATAGGATAGCCTGGAACGCTCGATCACTCTTCGTATTGATATATATGCAATCGAAGTAGTCGGACTGGATATCTGGTGTCGAGTCGATATCGACATAGCTGTCGATGGTGAGCACCATGTCTCCACGTTTGTTTCTTTTTAGTCCAATCATTTCTTCTGGTTCTTTATTTTGATTTGTCGGTCGAAATCAGCTTCGAACTTCTTACGACATTTTGATTCTTTTCCACTGGGATGGTGTACATCGGCAGCGGTCTCGGGTCGAGCATGGCGCTCAACTTGTTGATTCTCACTCTCACTGGCAATCTGTTGCTCATCACCCATGCCGGAACTCGCTGGTTGGGGCGGAAGGTGAACATGGCAACCACGGCGTTGGCATCGTGCGAGAAGTTGCTCTGCAGGTGTTTCGGAATTTCCTCCACTCTCAGACCCACCATCTGCAGCTTCGCCTTCAGTTCCAGGTCGTTGTTGATGATGATGTCAGCATCGTCAGGACTCTCCATGTACTTCACCTTCGAGTTGGGTACGTAGGTAATTACACCCAGGTGGCATGCGGCATAGTCGGTATGCTGGATGGTCATCACCTCGTTGCTCTTGAACACCAGCGTCTTGTCGCTCACGTTAATTTTGGTGATGTAGGCGTCTGCTGGTGCGCAGCAGTAATGAATCAGTCCCTCGTTGTAGATGCTTGTTCTTGAGTAAGGCATCGAGGCATTCTGCATGTTGGCACCTCTCTTTGCCATGAAGTTATAGGTGGTGTTCTTGGCTCTGGCGTAGATTTCCACCTTGTTGGCCTGTTTTCTCAGCTCTTCTTCCACTTCGGCAATTTCCGCATCCAGGGCGTTTCGCTTGCTGTTGTCGGTCAGTCCGTAGTAGATGTCTGATGTTTCAGAGGCCTTCTGCTTCTTCAGTTCGGCGAGTCGGGTTCTGAGTACGGGAATCTCTTCTCTAGCCAGCTGTGCCTGCACCTCCATGTCGTGGGTTTCCTTCACGGCAGTAGGCAGGATGTTGGGGTCATACTGGTTTACGATGTTTCCCAGCAGCACGTAGGAGTAGAGTGTGTCTCCCTTGTGTACCACCTCGCCTATTTCCTTGTTCACCTTCAGAATGTAGATGTCGTCAACTGCCGAAATCGGGTTCTCATCGATGGTGATGTATCCGTCGTAGATGACCCATATCATTCTTGTGATGATATAGTATGCCGCCAGTACGATGACGAGCAGGAAGATCAGTGCGAAGATAATCTGCTGTCTTGCCAGTCGGTGGCTCTGCGACTTGAGCATGTCAGACATAGCCTGTTCCTGCGGCGTGCTATTATATTGAAACTCATTCATAGTTCTATTTCCCTGAAAATAGTATTGTTGTCGTAGATGCTGACTGCCTTCTCGATATTGATGATGGCAAGTCCGCGGTTTAACATCAGCTTATACATTCTCTCCATGCTTTCGAGGAATCCCGTATATTCGTCCATTCTCATCAGGTAGTTGTATCCCTGCTTCTGGTTCTTGTAGGCAAATCTTCTCATATCGATGTATTTGCCGGTCTGTTCTATATGGAACGCCTCTGTGGCGATGGCGTGGTTCAAATTCTCTATTCTCTTCAGCAGGATGCCTACCGACTGCTTGATTTCCTTGACATCGGTGCTTCTGCTGCTTCTGATGATTTCCTTTTCTGTTTCGAGAGCCTTGCGCTTGCGTGGATTCTCGTTGTAGATCGGGATGGTGAACCGCACTCCGATATCACCGTTGTTGCTTATCTTGTTGTTGCTTTGCCAGTAGGATGACCATCTGGCGAAAGGCGTGATTCTTGTCGTCGATAAGTAATTAGCCAACTTGCTGTCGTTGTCGGCAATCTGTTCTTTTACCATCACGATTCTTGCGTCGATGCTTTCCTCGTCGATGTGGTGCCAGAGAGCTGTTGTATCTACCAGAATCCGGGTTGGCTTCATGCGGTAGATGGGCTTGTTGGAGATGTCGCGGTTGGAGCAGAGGATGGAGATATCGTATTCTGCTGCCAGTTTCTCGTTCATCACCTTCAGCATCTTGTCGTTGCTGATTCGGTCTTTCTCCAGCATGTATTGATATGCCTCGTTCATGATGTCGAGGTTGTCCAGTCGGTGAGCGATGATGGTACCGATGTAGAAGTTATATTGTTCGGTCAGCTCTTCAGCTGCCTTCTCATAGATGTCTGCTGTCAGTCTCTTCTTGCTTTGCAGCCTGGAGAGTTCGTTAGCCAAAGCTACTTTGGCTTTCTTTTCCTTGCCCTGGTAGAACTTGCTGTTGATGATGTTCCATCCCAGTTCTGCCTGGGTCTTTGCCTTATATTTTGATACCTGTTCGGCGGCGTCGTTGTCGGCATCGAAGTAGGCATCGGGTCTGGCATACACCTGTCCGGTTACTTCCAGTCCGTTGTGTCTTGCTATTGCCAGTTGCTCGTGGGCAGTCTTGGCCCAGTAGAGCGAGTCTGTGTTTCTGATGTCAGCTGTGTGCTGACTGTTGAGTCCCAGGTTGATGACCGGGGATTTTACCCAGATAGGGTGGTTGAGTAGGGTATCGAGTTGTGCGAAGCGATTCTTGAAGTGCTTGAGTACATTTTCATTTTTCAGATTTTCATAAACGAGCATCTTCGGGCTGAATGCTTTTTTCAGGGGCTTTTGCTTCAGATTTTGAGCCATAACACCCCTTCCTCCGATAGTTATCAGAAGAACAGCAGTAGTGTATAGTATCAATTTTCGCTTCATCTTTCTCTTAGTTTAAACACTATGAATGCAGCTGCAAGCTGTTGCAGCTGCATTCAACCAGTGTCTTTTGAATTCTATTGCTCAATGATAATTCTTATCTATTTCTTATGAATTGAACATATATCAGATTCCTTATTTAGTAAGAAATCTCAGGATCGGCATTCTTGAGTTGGAATACCTGCAGTCTGTTCTGACCGTAGGCAACGTAGATATAGCCCTTGTATTCTATTACATAGTTGGCAGAGTGGACTAAGTCGCGGTGCGCAACCACCTTGTGAGTTTCCTTGTCGAGAACTACAAGTCCGAATCCGCCGTATGCGATATATACATACTTCTTTCCTACGTAGCAGCCATTGGCATGACCTTTATACTTGCCGGCTTTGTCACCTTCCGTGATAGTAGGACTAGGCATCTGGTAGTGCCAGAGTTCGTTGCCTTCCATATCGTAAACATACATACCGGCAGCACCACGGCAAACGTAAATCTTGTTATCATCTACACGAACCACGTTTTTACCGTTGTTTGGTTCAATGGTGCTGATGGCGAAGCTGTTGATCGGGTTGCTGAGGTCTTCTGCCTTCTGGTCGAAGATTTCCACGGTAGCAGGGATAGCCTCTGTCTCGTTGGTTGCTTCTCTGTTCAGATAAACTGTAACGATCTTACCATTACCGATAGCTATGTGCTTTACCTTTCCTGGCTTGTTGATCTTGTCAAGCTCATTATAGGTATCTGCATTGTAAACCAGATAGCCCTTGGTAGTTGCAACGATCAGATGGTTGGTTTCATCGTTATAGACCACGCAGTTCTCATCATAACCCTTTTTCGCAAATTCTGCTGTTGCAGGATTCATCTGGATGAACTGCAATGGCTTCTCGTAGATTACGGTGTCCTTGCCATTGATGGTTGTTGTGATAGACTTTGATTGGTCTGCCAGCAAATGATTGTCCTGAATAGGGAGGTATGCGAGCATGGCACCCTTCTTGTTGGAACTTCCTGGTAAGTAAACCATGCGCTTGCCAGACTTGAGCTTGACAGCCATCAGATGGTTGAAGTCGAGGTCTTTCTGGTCATCGCAGAGATACTGCTCCAGTGTTACCTTGTTGTTTTCTACAGGACTGAATACCTCAATACAACCACCGTGTTTCTTGTCACGGGTATGGTAAGACATATATAATCTGCCATTGTGTTCCTGTACGCAAGTCGCAGAGATGTCATGGTCGTGATTATAGTCGATACTTGAAATCAAGTCGAGTGTAGGCTCCTTTGTAGGCTCTTGGTCTGCATTGTAACCATTAGGATTGCACTCAGTCTTCTTGATGACATAGTTCTTGGCTTCCGAATCATCCTTGAAGAGGATATTGGCATTATTGTTCCATACAATAGTTGTATTGTCATCTGTAATCGGAGTGGTAGCCCCATCTCTATAGATAGCATTTGCATCTATGATGATATGGGCATTATCTCCTGATGTGGTGAAAATAGAGCATTCTACCGTCTTAGCTCCATTCTTATCAACCACTAATCCTGGCGCATTGTAGTAGAAGGCATTTGCCTTGATCACAGCTACACCGTCCTTGTCTTGTAAGTCTGCATAACCTCGATCTTGGTTCAGATTTACGTATTTGCCTTCGATGTCAACCATACTCTGGTTTCTCAAGAGAAGGGTTGCATTAGAATCCTGCTTGTAGTTCTTTGCCTTCAGATACATAACTGAGAGTTTTGTGCCATTGGTGGCATAAATATCTCCATCAACCTTGAGGGAACAACCGCTATAGAGCTCAGTTGAATTTTGAATCTTCAAGCTGGTAGTTGTCATGATGTTGCCTACCGAAGCGTATGACTGGTTTGACATTTCGAACCCTCCTGTCAAAGTAGCATTGTCTGTTACCAACAGTTGGGCATTTCCGCTTAAGGTAACTTTTTTAGCAATGAGGGAGTTTTGAACAAAGAGCCTAGGGTCTGTTCCGCCTTGAAAGTTCAAATCGTGCCCTTTTATATTTAAATCCCCAGCATACTGAAAAAATGCATTCTTGATGAGATATTCTGGTTGGTTGGCTGGAAATTCTATTGTGCCCCAGTTGGATACTTGTGTATCTCCAAATACTTCATTGCTGTTTTTCGCAATCAGTTTACCTCCACTCAATACATTGATTGAGGCACCTGATCCCCAGGCAGAACCATATTCTAATGTACCTTTCACATAGATGGTCATTCCTTCTATGTTATAATCATCTGCTTTGAGGGTTTCACCAGCTGGTACTATATAGGTTCCTGAATGTTTTTTCCATTTTTCCTTTTCTAAGGAAGAAAGATTAGGAGTTCCTGCAGGAACGGTTGGCTCTGAACCCTCTGCTCTGGTTGCCAGAGCTCTGGTTTTTGTAGTTGTATTAGCGTATGCACCTTTATAGTTCCATACTCTGGATGCTAGCTGGTCTGCATACTCTGCGGTTACGTCTGTACCAACGATAGTAGCAGCTTTACCGATAGGGTCTATAACCGAATCGTTGCCAGGTGTTCCGCTATCGCTACAAGATGCCAAGAGCATTGCAGCAAATGAGAACGTTGCAAGTTTAATATTTATAGCTTTCATATTCATTTACTTAACTTTTATCGTTAACATTCTTGTTGAACGTATTTCTTGTGTTTCAGCCAGTCAACTTAGCTCTAATAAGGTGAATGTTCCCTCCCACTCGCAAGGAGTGGGAGAGAACAAGGATTATTTCTTTTATTTGTATTACTTCTGGGTATCTGTAAGCTTGAATACCTGTACACGGCTCTGACCGTATGCAACGAAGATGTTGCTGTTGTCATCTACTGTTACGAAGTTGGCAGACTTGCCGTTGTATGCCTTACGGTGGCAAACTACGTTGCCTTTCTTGTCGAGAACAACCAGACCGTATGAACCGCAAGCTACAAATACATTGTTAGCTGTAACGTAAACTCCATTAGCGCAACCCTTCACGTCGCCAGTCTTTTCTGCATTTACTGGTGCCTTGAATGTTGGGCAATCGAAGAACTGGCTAACTGTACCATCGGCAGCAATCTTTGAGATACCATTCTCGCCCTTGCAGACATAGATCTCACCCTTTGCTTCATCTACTGCAATCACAGCCTTGTTGCCCTTAGGAGAAATCGCGCCGACATTATATGTTGCTGCAACGTCCTGCATTTCATTGTCGTTATATGCAGTCAGTGTGCCATCAACAGTCAATGCGTAGAGCTTGCCGTTTGCTGCAACAAGATACTTACCCTCAGTGCTACCCTCGTTCCACTTGTTCATCTTTGCATTAAAGATAGTGAAGCCATTGGTGGTTGCAACGATGTGGTTATTGTCGAAGTTAGCTACACAGTTGGCATCCATGCCTTTGGTCTTCCTGTCGATAGCAGAAATCTTAATCTGGTTAGCGAATGTACCATCGCCGTTCAGTGAAATCTGTCCCATGAACGGACCTACACCTGTTATTTCATCAGCATGGCTCTTGTTTCCACTCTGGCTACCAGCTACCCAAAGGGTGTTGCCATCTACCAGGATGTGGTTGTAGTCATTGGTTGCATTGTCTGATTCTACGCTCTGATTGATAGCCAAGGTGTTGTTTGTCAAACTGATAGCCTCGATAGCTCCATTAGAAGCCTTGCCGTTTGTATGGTAAGCTACATAGAACTTGCCGTTTAGTCCTGGCTGGATGCAGGTAGCAGACATATCATTGTCTTTATTCTTGTCTTCTGCAACCAAGTCAAGCTTTGGAGCTGCGATGATAGTTTCAGGCTTACCTGCCCACTCACAGCCATAAGCCTTGTAGTCAGCACCATCTTCTTGCTCCTTGACACTGATACCATTACCTTTAGTTGCCTTATCGTAGTCGAGGTAAGAAGCTGCAATATCGAGATCCTCGAAAGTATTCTCCTTAGTTGCACCAGTATAGCACTCTGTGAACTGGAGGAGGAAGGTTGCGTTGTTGCCAGATGTAGCCAAAGCCTTAATCTGGTTGTCACCATTGTTGGTGAATTTCTTAGCCTTGATAACAGCGATGGCGTTGTCATCGTTCAAGGTAATCTGACCAGCACTTGCGTTATCAGTTACGATATTGTTGGTATAGATATCGCTCTTGTTATTGATATTGATCTTGCAGTTACCCTTCAGATTGAGAGTAGCGTTGCCGTAGGTAATGCTTCCATCTTCGTTCTTCGTGTTATTGGTAACGTTGATGTAATCTGCAGTGATGCTTGAACCAGCCTCTGCGTTGAATACCTTTGAAGCCTTGATGGCAGAATTCTCGCTGGCAATCATCTCACCCTTGACGTTCAAGGTCTCTGTTCTCAAGAAACCACCGAACTTCAAAGCACCATTTACGTTAACTGTTGTAGCGTTCATGATGTGCTTGGTAGCGTTTACTGTAGCGCCATCCTCGATGTTCAGCTCAACGGCGCGGATAGAACCACCGATGTAAGCCTCAGAACCCTTCTTGAAAGTAATGTTGTGCTTAGGAGTTATGATGGCCTTCTTGTTGTTCTTGTCGTAATCGTTGATAGAACCGATACCACCTGATTCCTTTGTGTATTTAGCGTACAGCTTACCAGCTACGTTAATATCATTTTCTGCAATGATAGAACCGCCATCGTTGATGATGGTTGTATTAGCAGGAATCTCCAAGGCACCTTTGCCCTTGTACTCCAATGTTGCACCGCCGTCAACGTAAATGGTACAGCCTGCAATAGAACTGTCGAAAATCAACTTTGAACTACCCTTTACGAAGATGGTAGTACCAGCGACTTTGTAACCGCTCATGTCGAGTGTTTTCTTACTGGTGATCAAATATGTCTTGCCGGCAGTCAGGTCTTCTGCTTCGCCGGTCAACTGTCTAGCACCCTCAGGAACATCAGGGATAGCAACTTTATCGGCAGAAGCAAATGCTCTTGTCTGAGTTGCTCTTGAGAAGAAGAACTTTCTGGCATTAGCTGTTGTGTTCTTGTAGTTTGAAACGCGAGCAGCGAGTTCTGCTGCAGAGGTGCTTGTAAGATTTGCAGTGATAGTCTCTGCAACATCCACTTTAGGGTTTGTGCCATCTGTAGAATCGCTATTGCTGTCGCTACATGATGCGAAAACGAATGCCGCCAAACCGATGGCAGCAAGCTTGGAATTGATTACCTTCATATCTATTAATAGTTTTAATTTTATTTTAGACTTTATTATCTTTACTTCTTACTTCATTATTACCTTTACTTTTACTTATTTTTAAGTTCAGTTCGAAAAATCGCTTTTAAGTTCAGTTCGAATGCTTATTTTTAAGTTCAGTTCGAATAATAAATGTTTTTTAGCAGGTGGTTAGGGCAACTGCAAAGTGTGAATGCTATGCCATTACTCTTCTATCTGCAAATTCACGGTGCAAATATACTGTGATTATTGCAAATAAAGTAGATTTGTAGGTTAAATATTCTTAAAACGGAAAACTTTTTAGTGCTGAGTACTATGGAGTTACCTTTTGTTAGCGATAAAGAAGTTGTGAAAAAGCCTAAAATCCAGGTATGTTTCTTATGGTATCATATATGTTACAAAAGTATATGACGTTGGCTTATGATATTTATGATGGTTGCTTATGTCATATATGGCGTTGTCTTGTGTCATACATGACGTTTGTTCGTGTCATATATGACGTTTGCTTGTGTCATACATGGTGTTTGCTTGTGTCATATATGACGTTAACTTATGCCTTACTTGACGATGAATTCAACCGTACGGTTAGTGCTGTTTTCGGCACCTCTTTCTCGTTTCCTCCTTTGTAGTCTATTCTTCTTTGTTGGCAATGCCTATAGCCCATTCCGGAATTTCCTTCACGTATTCCTTGAATATTTTACCTTCTGTCATTCTGAAAAGAAGTTGAGCTTCTACACCGTCAATTGAGTTGTCATATACGTATGTACGGTCGGCGTATTGGGATGCTATTTCGCAATTGATGATGGATTTGGCATATCTTGAAATAATCTTTGTAATCGGTACATCGTGTCCACCTTTCATTACTCTAGTAGCAATTCTTGAAGCATTTATTGTTGGCGAGGAAGTTCCTACAAAAAAGAGACGAATAAAGAATCCTGCTTCTTTAGCTCTTTTGATAAAGTCAATTTTCTCGGCAGTGGACATTACTGTTTCGAAAATCATACTATGTTTATTGTTGAGGCATTCTTCTCTTTGAGCCTGGCAGTATTGGGCTGCTTTTAATACTGCATCTTGATTGTTCCAATCGCCAAACATATTTTGTGCAATATTGTCTGGGTTGATATAAATAGAATCTTCTAGCCATTCGTGGTGTAATACACGACTGGTTATTGTTGTCTTCCCAGAGCCATTAGGTCCTGCAATGACAATTAAAACGGGTTTGTGTATTTTTGCCTCCATTAATTCAAATTGAATTTTTGTCGTTGTTCTTTAGCCAGTTTTTGCATATTGGCAAAATAACTTCTGTGAGCTTCTTCGTTTTCTCTGTTGTATATTTCGGCAGCCTCGTGCATAATCTGAGCCAGCATTTCATCTGTTGGCTCTTCCATGCTTGTCAGGCGATAGCTATTTAATTCTTTTTCTGAAATCATAATTCTAATATTTTAAAATATGGCGCAAATATACGATTATTTTCTGAAACGTGCAAGAAAATCCTCTTTTTTTAGTAAAACTTGCATGATAAGGCATAAAAGACGTTTCAAAAGAGCCTTACTTGCTGTTCAAAAGAGCCTTACGTAACGTTCAATTAAGCCTAACGTAAACCTTAATTGAGGCTTAATTGGATGGTAAGTAAGGCTCTATTGTAAGACAATTGAGGCTCTATTGCAAGGCTTTTGTAGCTCTATTGCAAGGTAATTGTGGCTCTTTTTGCAATCTTTTTGGGCTTTTTTGCAACCTTTCGGGTTTCTTTTGCGTCTAAGCATCAGAATATAGAAAATTTAAAATCGAAAGAGTATGAAAACAATGAGTATTTGGGTTGCTTCGGCAACTTTGTTTCTTGCCTCTATGGGCATCTGTTCCTGCAGTATGGGTTCTACTACCTCTTCTGAAATGAGAGGAAGCCTGGAGTTTACGCAGGATGATTTGAGAGAAAAGCCTTTCAAGGCTATCGACGTGGATATGGTTGCCAGTGTCTATTATACACAGAACGACGGCGATGAATGCAGCGTTCGACTGGATTACTCTGCCATCAAGGATGCTGAGTTCGTTCAGAAACTCAAGGAGAAAATCAAGGTGGTGTATCGAGACGGCGAGGTGAAGATCGGTCTGACGGGAAGACTCAAGGTGCCTGCCAGCTGTAATTCTGAGAAGAATAGATTGAAGATTTATATCACCAGTCCTGACCTGGTGAAGATTACCCAGGAAGGGGTAGGGGCTTTCTATGCCAAGTCTGTCAACAGCGACCGTCTGGAAATCGATAACGAGGGCGTAGGCTCTGTCAGCATCAAGCAGATTCTTGCCAACAGACTGGATGTAACCAATGAGGGCGTAGGCTCCGTCAGCATCGATCATGCCAAGGGCGACGTGATGAAGATTGATAACGAAGGTGTAGGCTCCGTAAAGGTTGGCAACGTGGCGATGAGCGACCTGAAGGTGGATAACGAGGGCGTAGGCTCCGTTACGCTCGATTTCTTCAAGGGCGGAAATCTGAAGATCAACAATGATGGCGTGGGTAAGGTAAGCGCCAAGGTTGACTGCCAGGTTCTGAATGTTGATCTGGATGGTGTTGGCGGTGTGCATCTGAGCGGTGTTGCCGGCAAATACACCCGTCATAAGGATGGCGTTGGAAGCATCTCTGACGGAGGCCTGAAGGTCGGTAGATAATCTGACTTTCAAAAACAAAAAATGTATGCTGGAGATGCTTAACATATTATATTTTTCTTTTATATATTTTCTTTTTAATATATATAATTAATACTAAGCATCTCTAGCTTGCACAAAAATCTGCTGAATTGTCAAGAAGCAGTCCTTAGAAGTCCCACTTCACACCCAGGCAAGGGCGAACCTTTGCTCCATCGGTGCTGCCGAAGTTATTGGTAATCTCTACCTCACCACCCAAACTCAGGTTCTCGCAGCCGAAGTGCTGACCTACGTTGTACCAGAGCTGTGGCTCGGTGATGAATACTGTATGGCGGGTCTTAGCCTTGCCGTCGCCATCTACGGTTCCGTGGGTTTCCCACCAGAAATCAGCGAAGCCGTCAAACTTCAATCCCTTTACTCCGAAAAGGTCGTTGCAGGTCCATACTGCTGTCAACTGCATCGGAACATTCTGGTCGGTCTTGCGGATGGTCTTATAGAGAACGTCCAGATTCAGGGTGTTCTTGTAGGTAGCATCGTGAATCAGATACTCCACACCGAAGAGCCAGGCATTGTTGATAGGGTAGTTCTTGGTGATACCGCCATTGTACTCTACGTGCAGGCTCCAGTTCTTCATGCTGCTGTTCTGCCAGAAGTTCAAGGCACGTGAAATCTCGGTATAGGTGCCGCCCTGTGCTACGTTTGGACTGTTAGGGTCCATCTTGTCGTAGTTGAAGTCGTGGTCAACGAAGAAGTAGGTGCTTCCCCATTTGTCCTGCTTGAACATCTCCAAGGTCAGGGTTACATACTTACGGTCGTTACCGAAATCATAAAGAATCTGTGCATTGGTCTGTGCAAGAGTCTTGCTTGCTGGAAGCAATGCCAATGCCATCAGCAGGAGGCTTTTTAATTTTCTCATAACAATGTTTTCTTGTTTTTGATGATGAATTTTAAAATATGATTTGAAACTGAAAAATAAAATATGATACGGAATTAAAAAAGACTGCGAACATGATACCCGCAGTCTTTTTTGTATATATATATCAAATTGATTTTTTCTTTGCTTAGTAAGCGAAGAGAGGATAATCCTTCATGGTCTCGTTTACCTTCTCGCGAACGCGGGCGATGACCTTCTCATCCTCTGGTGAATTCAATACTTCCTCGATGAGCTCTGCGATGAGATGCATCATATCCTCCTTGGCGCCACGGGTTGTCATGGCAGCTGTGCCCAGACGGATACCTGAAGTCTGGAAGGCAGAACGTGAATCGAATGGAACCATGTTCTTGTTGACGGTGATATCTGCTGCAACAAGCGCATTCTCAGCTACTTTACCAGTGAGGTCTGGATATTTACTTCGGAGGTCAACGAGCATAGAGTGGTTGTCTGTACCACCACTTACGATGCCGAAACCACGACCGATGAGATCGTCAGCGAGAACGGCTGCGTTCTTCTTCACCTGCATGGCATACTCCTTCCAGGATGGCTGCAGGTTCTCATTGAAGGCAACAGCCTTGGCAGCGATGACGTGCTCCAACGGACCGCCCTGCTGACCAGGGAATACGGCAGAATTCAAGAGCGTGCTCATCTTCTTTATCTCACCCTTCTTGGTAGTCAATCCCCAAGAGTTGTCAAAATCCTTGCCCATCAGAATGATACCGCCACGAGGACCACGGAGGGTCTTGTGAGTAGTAGAAGTAACGATGTGAGCATACTTCAATGGGTTGTCGAGCAGACCGGCTGCAATCAGACCAG
>OIZX01001040.1_pt1 | contig 15760 bp, 18 predicted proteins | sample 1588621 | NCBI WGS metagenome assembly OIZX01 (sample SAMN03283276) | human gut metagenome | biome: human-associated habitat; material: feces | host: Homo sapiens | place: Peru | collected 2012
CCACGGCGGCGGGGGCCTGCTTTGCGTCCTCTACGGCCTTCCGGGTCTTGCGCCAGGCATCCAGCGCGGCGGCCTGACCCTTGCGGTCGGTTTCGGGGACAGCCAGGAAAGCGGCCTTTGCTTCCCGCTCTGCCTTGCGGAGCACATCCGGGGCGGGCTTTTTCGTGGCGGCGGGCTTGCTGGCCTTTTTCGTGGGCAGCGGATCGACGTGCACCAGCTCCGGCAATTCGTGGTGCTCTTCGGTGATGATGGGGGCCGGGGTGCTGGCGGTCTGCTCTGCTGCTGCCTTTGCGGCCTTGCGTTCTGCGGCCAGCTTTTTGTTATACTCCATGATGGCGGCGACAGATCCGAAGCGGCCGGCGGGGGCCTGCTTTGCGTCGTGTACCTGCAAGCAGCTGAACAGGTGCGATTTCGTGGGGTAGAAATGCGGCGCGGGGGCTGCTTCCTTGCCTTCGGCTTCAGCGGCTTCCCGCTGGGCCTTGCTGGGGCGGGTGGTGTACTTCCACAGGTAGCATTCAATCAAATGCGTTTCGCCCTTCTTGACGCTCTTGCCTTCTTTCTTCCAGTGATCGAAGGTGTGCAGCTCTGCCGCTGCAAGGATGATTTCAACGTCTGCGATGGTGGCGGGCTGTTCGTCGCCGTTCTCGTCGGTGGTGACTGCGTTTGCAGCCATTGCGGCGATCTGCTCCGGGGTGTGGTGCGCGGTGGCGATGGCGTGCAGGGCGGCGGGGTCCAGCTTCGCAGCTTCGTTCATGATGATCTGATTGTTGGTCATGCCTTTCATGGTTCGTTCTCCTTTGTTCGTTGTGGGTTGATGTTCGGGATGATCTCCCGGCGGTTGCCGGGGTAGTGGGGCGGGGCCGCTTTGTCCGGTGCGGCTCTGCCAGGGCATCCGGTGGGCATTCAGCCCAGAAGCGCGGCCGCGGCATCCTGCCAGGTGGGAAAGCTGTAGAACGTGCGGCGCTCTGCGTTGGTGTTCTCGCTGGTGATTCGTGCGGCGATCCGCTGCCCGGTGCGGGGGTCCCATCCTTCCAGCCGATACCCGGCGGCCTGAAGGCGGCGGGCTGCGGCGTTCTCCTTGCGGTTCCGTTCGCGGATCTGTTCAAGTGTCATCATGGTGCAGGCTCCTTTCAATCTTCGGTGCAGCCGTGGCAGTAAAGCGCGTCAATCACTTTGTCATCGCTGAAATCTTCCGGGGTGCCGTTCGCGTCAACCACCAGGTCAACGCGGTCATAAATTCGCAGATCGGTTTCTGCATCCACCAGAAAATACCAGTCGTCACCGTCCAGCGCGTCGGTGCACCAGACTTCAACCGCGCCGTCATCGGTGGCGGTCATGCCCTGCACAATGGCCGGGGCGATGTAGCGGCCCAGGGGGCCGACGGTGTAGGGGCATTGCGCCGCGGCCTTTGGTGCGGTGCCTGCCAGCAGTGCGGCCACCAGTGCGGCGGCGGTGGTGATCTTCTTTGCAGCGTTCAAAAGTTTCATGATCTTTGCTCCTTTGCTTTTTCAGTTGCTCCCGGCGGGCTGCCGGGGTAGTGGGGCGGGGCCGCTTTGTTTGAGCGGTGCGACCCTGCCGGGGTGTCCGCTTGACTTTACCGCCTTTCGGTGGTAAACTGGCTTACAAGATGCGTTGTGGAAAATTCATCTTGCAAGCCTGTCACCTGCTTCAGTGGGTGGCGGGCTTTTTTGCTGCCTGCTTCTTTTTCCACTCTGCCAGGTAGGCGGCCCAGATCGCTTTTTTCAAAGCGGCGGGGAGTTTGAAAAATTCAATGCTCATGTGTGCTTTTCTCCTTTCGCTGGTATTCAGCTTTGGCACGTCCATGTGTCGCCCGCTGTGGCCTTACTCTAGCACGTCCATGTGTCGTTTGTCAAGCACATAGACGTGTTTTTGGAAATTTGCACAAATTGCACGTTGATGTGTTGTGCAAATTGCACGTTGACGTTCCGGCGGGCAGTATGTATAATAATCTTGATTCCATTAGGCCGAAAAAAGAAAAGGGGGAAAATCATGCCAGTATCAGCAACAAAAAGACGAAACAACGACAATTACAACGCAAAATGTGACGCAATTACAATCCGTCCGCTGAAAGCAGAGGGGGCGGCAATCCGTGCCGCCGCTGCATTAGAAGCACCGAGTTTGCAAAAATATATTCTTGAGGCAGTCCGCGCCCGGATGGAGCAAGAGGGGCACGAGTGGCCGGAACACAACACCAAAGCCGGGGAAGAAGGGGGATTATAGGGGGTTACTGGGGAGAGTTCTAGCCTACTAGGTTAAAGCCCTACACCTGCTTCTCACTCCCGTTAGGTGGAGAATCTGACCCCTCCGGCAAACGGCAAAAACGGCCCGGGTGGAGCACCGCCAGCGCCAGCCGTGACGCTGGAACGCTGACAGCGGGAACCGTTGCGCCCGAATCAGTGCCAGCGCCAGCAGCCCGGCACCGGAACGGGGAGCAGACCCCGCCGCCCACGATATGCACCGGGACGCACCCCGCCGGAACCATTGCCGCCAGTGCAGACCAAAGGCCAGAGCAGCAGCGCACGCCGCGCCGTCTGCCCTGGCCTTTTTCTTTTGCCCATCTTCCCGCCGCCGGCCCTGCTGTCTGCCCGCTGCACCGGATCGCCTGCCGGATCGGTGCGGATCAGTGACGGCCCGGCCCGGTCGATGACCCCACCAGCACCCCGCCGCCGCAGCAGATCACCCCGCCCACCAGCACCGCCAGCCAGAAGCAGACCGACACCAACAGCACCGCCAGCGCCGCACCGATGACCCCGCAGCCCACAAGCTGCACAGCCTGCACACCCTGCCAGACCTCACAGCAGCCAGCAGCCCACCGCCAGCACCTACCGACACCGCACCCCGCAAGCCCTGCCGCCCACCTGCCGCAGCAGATCACCCCGCCAACAGCCAAAAACCACCCACCGCAGCCCGCCGCCGGAGGGGTCAGATTCTTTACCTGACCGGCATATGGCCTTTGCAGTATAGCCAATAGCTAGGCTATAGCCGCCTTATCTAACCCCCTGCCCCCTTCCTTCTCCGCCTCGACGGCCTGCCGCTGCCCTGGGCACCGCCCACCGGCGGCCCGGCACCGGCCCGGCCTGCCGTCGCCCCGTCCGCGCCCGCCGCCGGAAAGGTACTGCCCCCCCGCCGGCGGGCGCGGTGCGGGTTCCGAAGCCCCAAAATTTTTCTAGGTTCAAAATTTTTTGAAGGGCTTCCGCGTTTTGACCCCTGAAAAAGGGGGTACGGGTCAAAAAATTGTTGTTCCGTGGCAAACATGGCGGTAACGTCACCGGGATGGTGTCCGCTTACAATTTGTAAGCAACTCACGTTTTGCCGGTGCCGACAAAATATCCCGTGCGATCTTGTTGAGGTCAACAAAATCGGGATAGACCATCTTGCCGGGGCTGGCAAAATGGTGGCTATGTCATAAAGTGTTTACATTTGAAAGCCCCAACCGGCAAAAGATAAGACGTTATAAGACGGTTTTGGTGCTATACTTAGTACAGTGGAATTATGGAGAGAGGCCCCACGGCGGCGAACCGAGGGGCCTTTTTCATACACTGTTGCTTACAAGTTGTAAGTGACCCGAAGAAATGCCGCAGGACCGGCGGCGAAACTGAATGCTCTGCCTGGATGATTTGCCAGACGGGGCATTTTTTATTGGAGGAAAACCAAATGGCAAGGCGAAGCGATGAGCGCGATGCCGCCCGCGCTGAGTACATTGCCCGGATGGAGAAAGACGGAGAAGTGAATCTTCGGCAGCTGGCGGACGATCTCCATCTTAAATATGATACGGTCCGCCGCTGGAAGGCAAAGGACGGGTGGGGCCCGCCCGCACCCCGGAAGCCCGGCGGACAGCCGGGAAACAAAAACGCCGTGGGCAACCCCGGCGGCGGGGCACCTGTCGGGAATGAGAATGCAATGAAGGATGGAGCCTATGCGACCATCTTCTTTGACAAGCTCACCCCGGAAGAAAAACAGATCGTAGAGAATGCACCCCGGAACAGCACCGAGCTGACTTCCCACGAGATCGGCGTGCTGTTGCTCCGGGAAAAGTACATTCTGGACAAGATCAAAGAGTATCAGGCTTTACCGCCCGACCAGATGATTACATCCAGCGTCATGGATATGCGAGTGCCCGGCGGTCGCGGCAAGCGGAAGCGGGACGGCGCAAACCAGCAGATCGGTATGTATCAGAAGGAGACCCCGGCACAGCGCATCTTGCAGTTGCAGGAAGCCTTGAACAAAATTCATGGCCGCATCCTGTCTGCGGCGGCCCAGATGCAGAAAAACGAAATGGACAAGCTGCACCTGGAAACCGAGCAGCAGAGGATTGAACTGCTGCGCATCCGGGTAACCGGCGAGATCGGAGAGCCGGGGGACGGTGACAAAGATGCTGTACACGAGTAAGGCTGTCGGTGAATGGCTGGGAATCACCGACAGTCAGGTGCGGACCCTGCGGGATCAGGGCGTGTTGTCCGAAGTCCGGCCCGGTGTCTTTGACATGAAAGTTTGCGTCCGGCAATACCTGAACTTCAAGATCGGCAACAAAGACGACCAAGCCCGCCTTGTTGCTGCCCGTGCCGAGCGGGAGGAAACCCGCGGCAAGATCGAGAAAATGCGGATGGAGGAAGCCCAAGGCGACCTGCACCGCACCGAGGATGTGGAACGCGCCCTGAAAACCATCTTTGCAAATTTCAAGAACCGGCTGGAAACCATCCCGACAAAGTATGCAAATACTATGGCCCAGCTGACCGACCCGGCGGAAGCCCACGACATTCTGCAAAAAGCAGTGCAGGAAGCACTTGTGGAATTGAGTGACCCCGAAATTGCGCTGGCAGCACCAGCGGGGGAGGAACCCGAAGATGAGCAGGAAGAATAAATGCCGGGGCTGTGTCTGGGGCACCCGGCTGAATGAAATCCAGCAGTTCTGCCCGTTCGGCAGCTGTGTCATGAAAGGCGGCGGCAACAATGGCAATGATCCACCTGGAACCGCAGACTGCACAGATGTTCAGCCGGGCACTGGGTGCGCTGAAGCCGCCCCCGAACCTGACCCTTAGTCAGTGGGCAGATAACTACCGCCGCTTGTCGGCGGAAGCATCCGCAGCACAAGGCCGTTGGAATACGGACAACGCACCTTTCCAGCGGGAGATCATGGATGCCATCGGGGATGTCCATATCCGCAAGGTGGTAGCCATGATGTGCGCCCAGTCCGGCAAGACGGACGGCCTGATCCTGAATACCATCGGGTACTACATGAGCTACTACCCGGCCCCTATCATGATCGTGCAGCCTACGGTGAACCTGGGCGAGAGCTTCAGCAAGGACCGTCTGGCTACTATGATCCGGGACACTCCGGTGCTCCGGGGCCTTGTGGACAACAAGAGCCGCTACTCCGGCAACACCATCATGAAGAAAAACTTTGCCGGTGGTCAGCTGACCATCGTTGGCGCAAACGCCCCTACCGATCTGCGCGGCCGCCCCATCAAGGTGCTGCTGGCGGACGAGGTGGACGCTTACAAAGCCAGCGCCGGCAAAGAAGGCGACCCGGTCATGCTGGCCGAGCAGCGTCAAACGACCTACTGGGATTACAAGACGGTGCTGGTATCGACCCCCACCGACAAAAACAACAGCCGCATTTTGGACGAGTTCAACGCATCCACCCAAGAGGAATGGACGGTGCCTTGCCCGAACTGCGGCTTTTATCAGCCCTTTGTTTGGGACAACATGGTATTCGATAAAGACAAGTGGCCGGAAGGCGGCGTGCAATACCGCTGCGCTGAGTGCGGCTGTCTTGACAATGAATACCGCTGGAAGAAGAACAGCGTGCAAGGCAGGTGGCACGCAGAACACCCGGAACGGTCAGTGCGAGGCTTCCACATGAACAAGATAGGCTCGACCCTCTGCGGCTGGGACAAGATCGTGGAGGACTTTATTGCCGCTGACCTGGATGCACAGCGCGGCGATTACGAGAAGATGCAGGTCTTTGTGAACACCGACCTGGGCTTGCCGTGGGAAGAACCGGGCGAAGCGGTGGAGGCAAACAACCTGCTGGACCGCCGCGAGTTCTACGAGGCCGAAGTCCCGGACGGCGTAGTGTACCTGACGGCTGGTGTCGATACCCAGGATAACCGCTTCGAGGCCGAAGTGGTGGGCTGGGGTATCGGCAGAGAAAGCTGGGGCATCCGGTACCAACGCATCTACGGCGACCTGAAACGCGGTCAGGTGTGGGCAGACCTGGACGAGTTCCTTTCCCGTACATGGAAAAAGAAAGACGGCACGGAACTGTCCCTGCGGTCTGTCTGCATGGACAGTGGCGGCCACTTCCCGGATCAGGTCATCCGGTTTTGCAAAGAACGGGAGGAACGGCATATCTGGGCCATCAAAGGCCGTGGCGGCATGGACGTACCCTACCTGCGCAACCCCACCCAGAACAACCGCGTCAAGGGCGAACTGTTCACTCTGGGCGTTGACACCGGCAAGAACCACGTCCTTGCCCGGCTGAAAGTGCTTATCAAAGGCCCGAACTACTGCCACTTCCCGGCGGCAGAAGATGCCGGGTATGACGAAAATTATTTCAAGATGCTTACTGCGGAACACAAGGTCACACGCTGGAAGTCTGGCCGCAAAGTGGAACGGTGGGAGCTGAAGGATCCGGCGCAGAAACGTAACGAAGCATTTGACGTGCGGAACTACGCGACGGCTGCGCTGGAAATCAGCAACCCGCCCGGTCTGGAAATCCCCGGTGAGGATGCACAGCGTCCTGCACAACAGCGCCAGTACCGCAGAAGGAGATCGGGAGGTATCTAACCAATGCCTGTTATTTCAAAAGAGACCGCCCAGCGGCACCTTGATATGTGGCTGGAAGCTGAGGCTGCCGTATCAACCGGGCAGAGCTACCAGATCGAGCAGATGGTCTTGACCCGCGCCAGCCTGAAACAGATCCGGGAAAGCATTGCTTTCTGGGAAAAGAAAGTGGCTGAAGCGGAAGCGGAGGAAAGGGGCCGGGGCAGAAACCGGATCTACCACTTCTCCCCGCATGACGTGTAAGGAAGGTGGAGCACATGGCGAATTTCCTTGATAAGGCCATTGCGGCAATCTCCCCTGAAAAAGGGTATCGCCGCGCTGTGGCCCGCACGGCGCTGTCTGTCATAAATAACGGCACCGGCTACGGGAACTATGGAGCTTCCCACACATCCCGCTCTATGCGGAGCTGGCACGTTGGCGGCGGCAGTGCAAAAGAGGACATCGAGGACAATCTGGAAACACTGCGCAAGCGGAGCCGGGATGCTTACATGGGCATCCCGCTGGCGGCCGGTGCAATCAAGACCCTGCGCACTAATGTGGTGGGCAGCGGCCTTGTGCCGACACCCCAGGTCGATGCGGACTATCTGCACCTGACCGAGGAACAGGCTGACCATTTGCAGGCGGAAATTTCCCGCGAGTTCAGCTTGTGGGCGGATAGTGCGGCCTGCGATGCAAGCGGCATGGATAACTTCTGGCGGCTGCAAACACTGGCATTCACCAGCTTCCTGATGAACGGTGACGTATTTGCAGCAGTGCAGTTCAAAGAACGTGGGAACTGGCCGTATGCCTTGCAGCTCCGGTTGATCGAGGCTGACCAGGTGTGCAGTCCTGACCGCACAGACAGAATGAATCCCTGCAAGGTGGACGGTATCAATGTGCACCAGATCGTTCAGGGCGTGGAAACGGACAAAGACGGCGCAGTCATTGCCTACTGGGTAGCCAGCAGGCACCCGCTGGCCTATGATAATCCGCTGCCCCTGACATGGACGCGGGTAGAAGCCCGCGACAAAGAAACGGGAGAACCGAACATCCTGTGTGTCACCCAGAGGGAACGTGCCGGGCAGCGGCGCGGCGTTCCCCTGCTGGCACCGGTGCTGCCCACGATGAAGCAGATGGGCAGATATACGGATGCAGAGTTGGCCGCGGCCATCGTGGCATCATCTATAACGCTGTTTATCAAGCATGATAACCCGGTCAGCGGAGCACCGTTTGGTGAGGATCCGTCCGACAAGGCGGAGGACCCGAACACTCCGCCTGATGAACTGGCAATCAACCTTGCGCCGTCTGCGGTGTTTGACCTTGCGCCCGGCGAAACACCGGACACGTTTGACCCGAAACATCCGACCACGACATATGACGGCTTTATGTCAGCTATGTCCAACCAGGTGGCGACGGGTATTGAAGTGCCCAGCGAGGTGCTTTATAAGAAGTTCAGCTCCAACTACTCCGCAAGCCGCGGTTCTCTGAACGAGTTTTGGAGAACGTGCGATGTGATGCGGGACAGCTTTGCAGCGGACTTCTGCCAGCCGACATACGAAAAGTGGTTTGCCGAAGCGGTAGCCCGTGGACGTATCAATGCGCCGGGCTTCTTCGATGACCCGGCTGTTGCAAAAGCCTATATGGCCTGTAACTGGAACGGCCCGGCACGCACCAATCTGGATGCGAAGAAAGAAATCGAGGCGGCTATCCTGCGTATGGAACAGGGCATTTCCACTGCCGAACAGGAAACGGCACAGATGACCGGCGGAAGCTGGCGGGCCAATATGCGGCAGCGCAAAAGTGAAATGGAAAAAATGAAGGAGGTAGGTTGCAATGGGCAAAGCCAATTCCCAGACGAACCCCAAGTCAACGAATAATAAGTTCTGGCAGTTCCGCAATCTGGCCGACGATGACCAGAAAGCGGAACTGCTGCTTTATGGCGATATTTCTGAGCGCAGCTGGTGGGAGGACGCAGCGACCCCGAAACGGTTTGCGGACGACCTTGCCGCCCTGGGCGATGTGAAAGAAATCACCGTATACATCAACTCCGGCGGTGGTGACGTTTTTGCGGCCCAGGCCATTGGCAATATGCTGGAACGCAATGCCGCTACCGTGACGGCCCACATTGACGGGCTTTGCGCAAGCGCCGCCACCATCGTTGCCTGCCATGCAGATAAGGTCGTAGCGGCGGCAGACGGCAGCTACATGGTCCATCCGGTCAGCATGGGCGTTTGCGATTACCTGACCGCAGAGGATATGAAGAACTGCCTGAAAGCGCTTGAGACCATCCGCAGCAGCATCATTACTCTGTACGCCAAGAAGTCCGGTAAAACTGAGGATGAATGCGCCAAGTGGATGGATGAAACAAACTGGTGGACGGCAACGGAAGCCAAGGAAAAAGGCTTCGTGGACGAGGTGGATGACGATGCAGAAGATTCCGTTGTGGAGAATCGCAATGGCGTTCTGTTCGTCAACAGCATCAGCATGAACACCCCGTTCAACGAAGCACCCAATTTTGTCAGAAGTCGGGTCACGGAAAAACCTGTGAACCGGTCTGAAAATATGAACCCGGCGGAAAAGCCGGAACGCAATGACCATGGGGAGGTAAAAGACATGGACATCAAGACCACGGATGATCTCCGCAAGGCGTACCCGGATCTGGTAGCCACCATCGAGAATGAGGCTATCACTGCCGAGCGCACCCGCATTCAGGAGATCGAGAACGCAACTCTGCCCGGCGCGGAGGATCAGGCCAACGAGGCGAAGTTTACGAAGCCCGTTGATTCTGCGTCCTTTGCAAAGGCTGTCATTGCCAGCATGAAGGCAAAGCAGCAGGAGCAGAGCAAGAACTATCTGAAGAATGCAAAGGCGGCTGCGGAAAACTCCAACGCCAACAGCATCGACAACACGCCGCCCGCAAACCCTGAAGCCGAGGATGAGGAAAGCAAGGCATTTATGAATGCAATCCGCAAGGCTAACGGCGTGAAGTAAGGAGGACGGAACTATGAGCATGGATCTTGCAAGAAAAGATTTCAGCACGGCCCCGGAATATTTCATTGCCGGAACCGACATCGGCATCGCAAAGGCCACCAAGACGGCCAGCGCAGCGGTTGAAGCACACGCCCCTGTTCTGATTGAGGGCGGAAAGGTGAAGCCGGTTGCAGCCGCAGCCGGTGCGGGTCAGGCGGTTCTTACCGGTCTGTATGGCATCACTGCCGACAGCGCAGAGGCAGACAAGGAAGTGCCGATTTACCTGACCGGTGAATTTTTCGCTGCTGGCCTTGTGTTGCCGAAGAACGTGAGCGTGGATGACGTTGAAGTTCCTCTGCGCAACCTGGGCATTTTCCTGAAGTAAGGAGGACAATATTTATGGCTAATGAAGTAAGCATTTATGAGCCTCGGCACCTGATCGAGGTCGTTCGTACCACTCCGCCGATCCGCACTTTCCTGCGTGACCGCTTCTTCTCCAACGTGAAAACCTTTCCGACCCGCCGCGTTGACATTGATATTGTCAAGGGCAACCGTAAGATGGCTGCATTCATCCATCCGCTGGCTGGCGGCGAGATCGTGCAGAGTGAGGGCTATGAAACCAAATCTTATGCACCGCCCCTCATCAACCCGGCAACCATCAGCACGGCGGACCAGTACATGGAACGCCTGCCCGGTGAGGATCTGTTCTCTGGCCGAACCCCGGCAGACCGTGCAGCGGAAAAGCTGATCGAGGAATACAACCAGCTGAACGACATGACCACCCGCCGCGAAGAATGGATGGCCGCCCAGGTGCTTACTACCGGCAAGCTGAAGGTCAAGGGCAAGGGCGTGGATGAGGTCATCGACTTCGGCTTTGACAACAAGATCACTCTGGAAGGCACGAAGCAGTGGGGCAAGTCCGCTGCCGACCCCTGGGGCAATTTGCGTGACTGGAAACAGCAGGTGAGCCGCAACGGCTTCGCAAACGCAGATATGGTCGTCATGGGCAAGGTCGCAGCTGACAACTTCATGGCGGACGGCAAGATTCTGGAACTGATGGACAAGCGCCGTTTTGACATCGGTTCCATGGCACCCAAGGAGCTGGAAGGCGGACTGACCTATTACGGCCACCTGAACCTGCCCGGTGTGGACATCTACGGCTACGACGAGGTTTATCTGGATGATGCGACCGGCGAGACCAAGCCGCTGATCCCCGACAACATGGTGCTGATGATCCCCAGCAACGCAAACTTCATGCGTGCCTACGGCCTGTGCAACTATCTGGATGATGGCGGCAACTGGCACAGCTTTGAGGGCGACCGTCTGCTGCGCACCTATGTGGAGCATCGTCCCGACCGTCGCTTCATTGAGCTTCAGAGCCACCCGCTTCTGATCCCTGATAAGGTGGACAGCTGGCTGGTTGCCACCGTTTGCTGATACGGAGGGACACACCATGCTGGACGTTGACCAGAACTACGGCGAACCGGAAACTCCGAAGCCGCTCCCTACGTTCAAGGACTGCGTGGCACAGGATGTGCAGACCGTGTTCTTTAACCTGAATGAGTTTGCCGAGGAGCGCTACATAGATGACAAGGGCTTGATGCCCTGCATCACACAGCATCCTGGCGTGACCGAACGTGCAGCACACTGGGAGGGCGGCGCAAAGCAGTCCTTTGACCAGGGTATGTACAAGGCAGATCTGCTGCTTTATGTGAAGCAGAAAGATTATGGCCCTATGCCGCAGAACGGCAAACTCATTACGCTGGACAAGAAACGGAACTACAAAATCAAGTCCTGCTCCCTGAAAGCAGGTGTATACCGCATGGAACTTGAGAGAATCAGAGGGTAAGGCAATGGCATATTTCAAGACCAGCTATGACGCTTCCAATCTGACGATTTCCATTGATGATGCGGAAGTGACCCGTGCCCTTGGCGTACTGGGGGATAAGACCCCGGCAGCGCTGAAAGTGGCGGTGAACACTACGGCCCGGCAGACGCGCAAGCTGCTGCTGACCGAGGTAAAGAATCGCTACGACCTGAACACGGCGGGCAAGCGCATGATTGAAGATCTGCGCCAACGGCAGAAAGCCACCAACCGGCGGCCTGCTGCCATCCTTGCCATCATGAAGAACGACCCCGGCGCGTTCCGGGCAGACCTGGGCTATTTCAGAACCAGCCCCACAAAACCCTTCATGGGTCCGTCTGTCCGTAACGCGCCGCCTGTTTTTCAGGCGCACATTCTGAAAGGCAGTCCGATGATCGGTCTGGGCGGGACCAGCGAGAAGAGCAAGGGCTTCCTGGTGCAGTTCAAGTCAAAACACATCGGCATGGTGCAGCGCCAACTGGGCGTGCCTGCTGACAAAGACTACACGGAAAACGGGAAGAAGCGCTGGAAGCCGAATGAAAGACTGGTCACTATGTCCAGCCCGTCCGGTTCCGCAATGCACCATACCGTGTGGGAAATGCAGGAATCGACCGTAGAACAGATGCTGCAGGACAACACCGAACGGCGCGTCCAGCAGCTGATCGCCAATGCAAAACGAAAGGGTGTGATCTGATATGGCCGGGAAAATCACAGGCTATACCAGCGAAATGTGCCAGCAGGCCATGATTGAAGAACTGGAAGAATTGTTCCGGGACATGAAGTTCAACGGGCAGGAGGGTGAAAAGCCCTTGCAGATCTTCAAACAGTTCGTTCCGACACCGACCGATGATGACGATGACGTGGACACCAATGCATCCCACTTCCCGTGCATCATCGTATCGAAAACCAGCGGTGAGGTGGCAAACGAAAGGGATCCGCAGCTGGTCCTTTTGCAGCTTATCATCTGCTGCTATGACCGTGGAACCGACCGGCAGGGGTACGAAGAAACCGTGAACATCATCGAAGCCATCATGCAGCACTTCAAACGGAAGCCTGTGTTTGGCGAAGCGTTCAAGGTGGGCTATCCCCGCAAGTGGGAATTGTCGGACGATGACATGGACTATTACTACTGGGGCATCGTCAATCTGATCTGCGAAACACCCAACACCCTGAAAAATGAAGAAGTGGAGGCTTTGATATGAGCACCGAAAAGAAAACCACGGCAGCCCAGGAAGCCCAGACCCCGGCGGAAGCCGTGGGCACTGTGGCTTACTGCGGCCCGACTGTCAAGGGCATCGCTCCGCAGTACACCGTATTCGTGGATGGCCTGCCCGACAAGCTGAAAGAAAAAGTGGAACAGGTGCCGCTTCTGAAGGCACTGATCGTTCCGCTGGACAAGCTCGCTGAAATGCGGGTGAAACTGGAACAGGACGGCACCAGAGAAAATATTCTCTGCAACAAGGCTGCTGCCCTGATGAAGTAAGGAGGATATGACAGATGGCTATTTCGCATGGCTTTAACAAGACCGAAGCAGCGACCAGCGTCACCGCTCCGGTAACGGTCAACTCCGGCCTGCAGGTCGTTGTGGGTACGGCCCCCGTTAATATGCTGGATGACCCGGAAGCAGCGGTGAACACGCCGCTGCTGGTGAATACCTTCAAAGAAGCCGCCGCCGCAGTGGGCTATTCCGACGATTTTGCAAAGTATACCCTGTGTGAGGCAGTGAGCGCCAGTTTTCAGGTGATGGGCATTTCCCCTATCGTCGTGGTCAACGTCCTGGATCCTGCGAATGCAAAGCACATCACTGAACTGTCCAACAAGACCGTTCAGGTGAATGACGGCATTGCAGAGATCGACGAGACCGGCATCCTGCTGAAAAAGCTGGTCGTGAAGAAGGAGCAGACCGTGCTCACGGCGGACGAGGACTATTCGGCCAGCTTCAATGATGATGGCACTGTGAGCATCGCCCTGGTCAACGGCGGCAAAGGCGAAAAAATTCTTCGCCGAATGCGGCATCACGAGCATCGAGATACTGTATAACAACGCCTTTCAGTACGGCGAATACAGCCTCTGCGGCACGCTGAACGGGATATGAAACGCCGTTGAACTTGCTTCCCTGGCGTCTTGTCCAGAGCTGCATAAAGCTGATCCTTTCGCCGTCGGGCTGTTCAAGGGTAAGCTCTTTCGGGATAACCGTGTAGCCGCAGCGTGTTCCCGTAAAGCCTGCCGTCTTTGAGAGTGAGCATATCTCTATCGCGCAGTTTCTTGCGCCTTCAATGCAGAAAATAGAGCGGGGCAGCGACGGGTCGCTTATAAACGCTTCATAAGCCGCGTCAAAGATAATTACCGCGTTATTTGCAGTTGCGTAGTCCACCCACTTTTTGAGCTGTTCTTTCGTATAAACCGAGCCTGTCGGGTTATTCGGCGAGCAGAGATAGATTATATCCGCATGAACGGACGGGTCGGGCATTGCTGCAAATCCGTTTTCGGGATTTGAGTCCGCGTAGATCACCTTTCTTCCGCCCATAACATTTGAGTCAACATAAACGGGGTAAGCGGGGTCGGTAATAAGAACCGTGTTATCGCTGCTGAAAATATCGCCGATATTTCCGCAGTCGGACTTTGCGCCGTCGCTTATGAGTATTTCCGAGCTGTCAAGCTCAACGCCGTAGCTTGCGTAATATCCGCGCACCGCGTCGCGCAGAAAATCATAGCCAAGACCGCTGTCCTCATATCCGCGGAACGTTTCCTTTACGCCCATTTCGTCCGCCGCTTTTTTCATTGCCTCAACGACAACGGGAACGAGAGGCTGAGTTACGTCGCCTATACCCATTCTGATAATTTTATTGTCGGGATTTGCGGCGGTATATTCTCTGACTCTCTTGCCGATTTCAATAAAAAGATAGCTTTTTTTCAGCGAAAGAAAGCTACTGTTCATTTTTGCCATAGCTTTAATGTCCTTTCTTTTGTTACTGCATTGTTTACCCTCTTATTATAGCATAAATCCTGTCCTTTTCAAGAGTTTTTAAAAAAATTCCGCAAATTTGTTTAAACGGTAAATTTTAGGAAAAAATAAAGGCAGGAAAGCCAAGCGGGCGGGTCATACGGGCGGGCACCGCTCGCGGCGAAACGGAATTGCTTCGCAATTCCGTTCATTAAGAAGCGCGGCTATGCCGCGCTTCCCGCCGCGATCGGCGCACTTCCGGTGCAAGAACAGCAGATTTGGTTTCGGCTGAAGCGGCGGGGATAGTGCGCGCGGGCGCGCGCCCGAGTTCGGCGTAGCCGAACTCGGGCAACAGGCGGCTTCGCCGCGCCGAAAGCAGAAGCTTCGAGGAGGAGCAGAAACGGGAAGCAGTATCCCATCGATTGCGGCGTTGATGCGCGCGCGAAATAGAAGAGCAGAGTTAAAGCCGCTGTGCAGGCAAAGAAAGGAGACTATCATGAGAAAAGGACAGCTTACAAAGGAAAAAATTCTGGACTTGTCGCTTATTTTAGGTGCGATAGCTGCAATTTTTGCGGCAATGGCGTTCAATTTCACGCAAAACTGTGAAGAAATGCAGGATAAGGCATTTCGGCTGCATATCCTTGCAAATTCCGACAGTTCAGCGGATCAGGATATAAAATATGCTCTGCGGGATTACATAATAACTGACTTAGGGTATATTTTCCGAAGCTGTGAAACCAAAGAAGAAACGGTTATGCTTGCCGACCGCGACTTACCGCTTATAACTGAGCGTGCTAATGAATTTCTGGAGCGTAACGGCTGCGATTACCGCGCGGAATGTACAGTCCAAAAATGCAGCTTTCCTACCCGCCGCTACGGCGATTATACGCTTCCCGCAGGCGAATACGACGCGCTAAGGATCGTGCTCGGCGATGGCAAAGGGCACAACTGGTGGTGCGTGCTGTTTCCGTCTGTCTGCCTGCCAGCAGCGGCGGATAAATCGCCTTTGCCGAACCGTGAATTTTATGAGGAACAGAAAATCCGCGTGAAAATGACGGCAGACAGCCTCGCGGTAGAAAGCGGAAAGGGGATAGAGGTTAAATTTGCGGTCTACGAATGGCTTCGTGGGGTTTTCGGTTTCTAGGGAAGCGCTGAATAAATCGCGGCACGCATCTTGCTTGCATATTTTCCGCCTG
>OIZX01001041.1_pt1 | contig 15705 bp, 6 predicted proteins | sample 1588621 | NCBI WGS metagenome assembly OIZX01 (sample SAMN03283276) | human gut metagenome | biome: human-associated habitat; material: feces | host: Homo sapiens | place: Peru | collected 2012
AGCGTGGCGAGAAGGGTACGCTCATCGCCAGCGGTTTCATTGCCGGTGGAGCCTTGATGGGTGTGGTCAGCGCCCTGCTGAAGTTTGGCGGCATTGAGGCCAGCATCGCAGACAGCTGGTGGGCGAACCCAATGTCTGAGGTTTGCTCACTCATCGCCTACATCTGCCTGATCGGCTTCTTCATCAGAGCCACCAAGAAATAATCTGATTCTAAAAAAAATAATCTGATTAAAAAGAATAAAAACAAAAAGAGGGTGTGTCAAAAGTCCAAGACACACCCTCTTTTTCTTTTTTATCCCATTTCAGCAAATTCGGCAGGTTTCATGCCAAACTGCTTCTGGAAACATTTTGTAAAATAGCTAGGACTGCTGAAGCCCACCATATAGCTCACTTCGCTGATGCGATAGTGCTTCTCACGCAGCAGGCGAGCTGCCTTCTTGAGCCTGATTACCTGAATCATCTCGTTAGGCGTAACATCAGCCAAACCGCGGATCTTGTTAAACAGCGAGCTTCGGCTCATTCCCAACCGGGCTGCCAGGAACGCCACGTTCATCTCTGGATTCGAGAGATTCTCCTCTATCTCCTTCTCCATCTGCACCAGGAAATCATTATCAATCTTGGTTGGCGCAATCTCCTGGATAGGTTCCAGCGGCGTATGCGAGAACTTGCTCTTCAGCAGCCTGCGCATCTCTATCAGATGGTTCACGCTTGCCTCCAGATACTTCATCGAGAATGGCTTTTCGATAAAGATGTCGGCTCCGCAGTTCATACCTTCTGCCTTGCTGGCATCATCGGTCTTTGCCGTGAGCATGATGAATGGCAGATGACTGGTCTTCGGATTCGTTCTTACACTACGGCAGAACTCCGGGCCATCCATTTCCGGCATCATCCAGTCGCTCACTATCAGCGTTACATCACTCTTGTTCAGAATGCACAGCGCCTGCTTGCCGTCTTCTGCCGTCAGCACCCGATACGTCTTGGCGAAATGTGCCTGCACGAAGTTTCTCATGTCCTCGTCATCATCCACAATCAGCATCGTAGGGCGATAACCCTTCTGGGCATCTTTCGCATTCTCTGCGGCTGTTGCATCATTAGGATTTCCGTCTGCTTCCATCACCGTTTCAGCCTCCTCTGAGATAGGATTCTTCAAGGCATCCTCTTCCTTCTCTACCACGGCATCTTCCTGGTTGACAGGCAGAGTGACGATAAAGGTGGCGCCCTTTCCTTCTTCCGATTTCACCTCAACCATTCCGTGATGAGCCTCAACCAGATTCTTCACGATGTTGAGTCCGATACCGGTTCCCGGCTTGTTGTCGTGAGCCTGATAGAAGGCGGCAAAGATTTTCTCCTGCTCATCAGGACTGATTCCCATACCATTATCCTCTACCGAGATGATGAAATGCTCGCCATCTCCGGCAAGTCGGCACGAGAGATGCACGTAATCACGGGTGTACTTGGTGGCGTTAGTCATCAGATTGCTGATTACCTTGGTTATCGCCTCGCTATCGATGATTGCCGAAAAGTCGTCGGCAGGATAATCCACCTCCAGTCGGGCTCCCTTCTGCTGCAAAGTAGGCTCAAAACGCTCAACGACCGCATGCATCAGCTTGGAAATATTCTGCAATCGGAAATGAACTAGCAGTCCCTTCTGCTGCACCTTGTTGAAATCGAGCAACTGGTTGACAAGCGTCAGGAGTCGCTGGGCATTTCTGTCTATCACGTTCAGGGTCTGGTTCATCGCCTCACCATCCTTCACACTCTCGCTGATCTTCTGCCATTGCTCCTTCAGATTCTCCAGCGGTCCGATGATCAGCGTAACCGGAGTACGGATTTCGTGGGCAATCATGGTGAAGAACTGCAGTCTGGCATCACGCATCTCCTGCTCCTGCTTCTCCTCCAGATGGTCGAGTTCCTCCTGATGGCGGCGCTTCTCTCTCTTCACCCTCGACTGGGTATAGAGCCAGATGAGCCAGCCGATAAGCAGCAGATACAGAATCTTGGCAGGCAACGACCACCAGAAAGGCGGATGCACCACAATCTTGAGCTTCGCTTCATTCTGCGACCACACGCCGTCGTTATTGGCAGCCTTCACTCGGAACGTATAGGTTCCGGCAGGAAGATTGGTGTAGGTGGCACGATGCTCGCTCGTGTTAACCCAGTCCTTGTCGAATCCCTCGAGCATGTAGGAATAGAGGTTCTTCTCCGGAGAAACATAACTCAAAGCCGCAAACGAGAGATTGATCATATTCTCATCATACGAGAGGTCGAGCTGCCCGATGTGGTTCAGCGACTCCGGCAATTTCTCGGACCCCACTTCCACGTGCTTGTTGAAAAGCTCGAGGGAGGTGATTGCCACCGGAGGCACCACGTGATTGATCTTTACCTGATAAGGATAGAAGGTATTGAACCCCTGTGTAGTGCCCAGATACACCTTGCCGTCAGAAGCCAGAAGGCGGGCATTCGGTATAAACTGGTCGCAGGTGAGTCCGTCATAACGGTTGAACAGCAGCGTAGGCTCTCCCGGCACATACTTGATGAGTCCCTTGTCAGAAGAGATCCACATCTCATCCTGATTGATGATGATGGATGCAAAATCCTGACTAGGCGCATCGATGGCGATGCGGTGGAAGGAATCTGAGGATGGTTGATACTCGCACAATCCCATATTCGTAGCCACGAGAAGTCTGCCCTTGGAATCTTCCAGCACGCAGTTTATCTGATTGCTGCAGACAGAGGTGGTATCCTTCGCATCATTCAGATACTGCTTCCAGGTCTTGTTCCTCCGGTAGCACCAGAGTCCATTTCCCTGAGTAGCAAACCAGATGTTGCCCTTCTTATCTTCCTTGATGTCGATGGTAAGGCTGTTGAATGATTTCACCTGCCGGAAAGTCTGCTTCTGCTCATCGAGCATACAGGCTCCGCTCATGGAAGTAGCCCAGAGCTGGCGCCTGCTGTCTCTGAACAGGCAATAGCAGCTGCCGCTCAAGGCTTCATCTAAAGCAGGAAAAGGCTTCAGCGCCCCGGAAGACAGACTCATCCTGAAAACTCCGTTGCCATAAGTTCCTATCCAGAGATCATCCCCTTCAGCCAGCAATCCGTGCACATTATACCGTGCTATCGCCTGCTTGCCCGGGAAATCAACAAAGCTGTCCGTTGCCGGATCAAAGCAATCCACTCCCGCATCATCAGTAGCTACCCAGATGCGATGCCTGGCATCCTCGGCAAATCTTCCTACCACGTTACCTTTCTGTCCGCCGGTACCAGCAGAATGCATCTCGAATCGGTTTCTCATGGTAGGAGAAGGAATGTAACTTACTCCGCCATAGAAGGTTCCTATCCAGATGCCGCCCTCCTCATCCGAAGTGATGCTATACACGAATCGCTCGGCAGAACTGCGGCTCGGATTATCCACTTCCGAAACCATTCGCCAACTGCGTTTCTGGATATCGTATTCCACCAATCCATCATCGCTACCAATCAGCACGTTGATATTCCGATCGTTATAGAGCTTATGGATGTGATGCACGGAATTGCTTACCGAGGCATTGATCAGCTGGGTAGTAGTACCATCGGTATCCACCTGAAACAACCCATCGTTCCAGGTTCCCACCAGAATGCTTCCATCCGAATTAGCGAGCATGGCTATTCCATAGAGCCGGGATGCATCTCCCTTTAAAGGTACCATCGCAAAGCTGTCATTCGCCTTATTGAGTCGGACAAGTGATGATGGAAGATGATTGCAGAGTGCCCACACTTGGTTGTTGACATCCACCAGGGTAGCCACTACTTCTCCCTTGCTTCCCTTAATCTGATAATTTCGACATTCATGGTTTATGAGATTGTATCTGAAGAGTCCCTGTCCTTGAGTAGAAACCCACACATTTCGATTTCCATCAATAGAAAAAGAAGTAATGGTGGAAGTTATCTTATCGCTTAATTTCTGAAACTGTTCGGTTTTAAAGTTAAAGAGGAAGGCACCCTTGGGAGTACCCACCAGCAGCCCTTCATCGCAGGCTTCCAGCGCACTTACATACTGGTCGAACTTCATTTGCGGGTTATAGAAATTCTGCACCTGATAGCCATCATACCGACAGAGACCGTTATCGGTACCAAACCAGATGAATCCATTCTTATCCTGCACGATGTTTCTCACGGCATTGCTCGGCAATCCCGTGTTCATCGTGATGGTACGCACTTGCGGCTCCCTCACCGCATTCCTGCTCCAGGCAGAAGCAGGCGTCATCGCCATCAGAAAGACGGCAGCTAGGATTGTTATGATCTTTCTCATTGTTCTTGTCTTTTCGATTATTGGTGCAAAATTACAAAATTATATTCAAAAGAAAGAGTTCTTAGAAAAGAAAATGACAAGAGATTAACCTATCATCATTATTTACTGTTTACCTGATTCCATTTCGGCGGATTCACGCCCAGCAGATTCTTCACAAAGAAGTCGTAGCGTTTGTGCTCGCCATAGAGTTCGCCCATGGTATGATGAGCTCCCGGAATCACCACGAGTTCGAAATCCTTGTTGGCTTTCTGCAGGGCATTCACCACCTGATAGGTGCTCGAAGGATCTACGTTGTCGTCTATCTCGCCTACCACCAACATCAACGGGCGCTCCAGCTTGTGGGCATTCTCCACGTTGCTGCACTCCACGTAACAGGAATCTACAGGCCAGCTCATCCATTGCTCGTTCCACCAGATTTTATCCATCCGGTTGTCATGACAGCCGCAGGCACTATAGGCAGCCTTGTAGAAATCGCCATGCAGCAATACGGCGGTGGTACTCTCCTGTCCGCCTGCCGAACAGCCATAGATAGCCACATTATCCGCATCCATATAAGGATACTTCTTGGCGGCAGCCTTGATCCAGAGTTCACGGTCTGGGAATCCGGCATCCTTCAGATTCTTGTAGCAAACCTCCTCAAACTTCTTGCCGCGATAGGAAGTTCCCATCGCATCGAGCTGAACTACAATGAAACCGAGTTCGGCAAGCGAAGTGGTGTACCAGTTGTATGGCATGAAACTCTTCGGAGTATAGGCATCGCCCGGACCCGAATAGATGTATTCGATAACCGGATATTTCTTGTTAGGATCGAAATTGGTAGGGCGCTGGATGATTCCCCACATATCGGTCTTGCCATCTCTACCCTTTGCCACAAACACTTCCGGAGCTACCCATCCGTGCTTCTTCAAAGTAGCAATATCAGCCGTCTCCAGGGTCTTGACGAGCTTGCCCGTCTGCGCATCTCTGAGCACGGTAACAGGAGCGGCATCCACCTTAGAATAGGTATCCAGGAGATAACGGTAATCATAAGTATATTGGGCACTATGATTGCCCTCTTCAGGAGTGAGCGCCACCATATTCTTGCCGTCGATACCTATTTTATAATAATGTACCAGATATGGATCCTCATTCCTGTTCACGCCACTAGCCGAGAAATAGATTTCTCCTTTCTCTTCATCCACACGCTGGATGCCGCGAACAAACCATTCGCCCTTTGTAATCTGTCGGATAACCTTCGACTTCTGCACATCGTAGAGATAGAGATGATTCCAGTTGTCGCGCTCGCTCAGCCAGAGCAGCTGCTTGCCATCCTTGATAAACTGGCGCCACAGTCGACCATAGTTCACAAAGGTATTGGCACGCTCCTCTACCACGGTACGCAGCTTGCCGGTTTCGGCATTCATCGCCAGCATCTGATAGAGATGATGACCACGCTGGTTGTACTCCATTGTCACCTCCTTGCTGTCTGGTGTCCATTGCATCCACTCCAGTTCATACTGGTTTTCTATCTGATGCCTGTCAGCCTCCACCTTCTTTCCGGTAGCCACATCGATGATGACCGGATAGTGCTGTGGCAGAGCATCGCCCGGCTTGGCATACTCCTGCTTGTGGAGGATAGGCTGCAGCTGGTCGGCAGGCGAAGATTCTACGTAGTAGGCATAGCGTTTCTCTACCGGAACACGCTTGCATACGAAGATGTGCTTGCCGTCTGGGCTCCATTGGATGCGGTTGCTGTAATAGCAGCCGATGGTACCATCCTGAGTAAGGATTCGCTTGGCTTCGGTATAAGGTTTTCCTGCCTCATGAACCACCACGTTGTAACCTTCGATGTAGGCTTCCATCTTGCCGTCGGGCGAAAGTACCGGATAAGCCTCCTTCTCCTCATCCACCTCCATCCAATGGCGCTCATGGCGTCTGCCGAACTGAGGCTTGTAGGCAGGACGAGGCTTGATGCCCAGCGCCTTCTCCATCGCTTCCTGCGAATCGTAAGTCTTCATCTCATCCTTGTCGGCATCATAGGAAACGAACTTCCTGCCCTGAGGAGTAGAAATCTGATAATGCAGTACGTGGGTGGAATCGCACCAAGCCGATGATCGTGCCCAATGGAACACGGAGTCGGCAGAGAACTGATGACGCAGCGCATAAGCTCTGTTGTAATCTTCTAATGTGCCCTGTGCTGAAGCTGTAGCTGCCGGCATCGTCAGAACTGCACTCAACAGCGAAAGGCCTAAAATCTGATTCTTCATTCTATTTAAAATTTTACTTGTTGACTTCTTAAAGTATCTTTTTTCTCCAGTTAGGAAAAAATTATTTCCCAGTATAGAAATCTGTGATGCGTCGGATGGCACGCTGGCAAACTGGACAGAAATCATCCACTTCGTTGATTCTCATACGGCAAAACTGCGCCGGACGGTAACATCCCTTGCTCTGGTTTCCCGCACCCTCAAAGACACCAATCTTGAAGACGGCTTCATTGAGTTTCTTCTGCTCCTTCTCGTTTCTGATATTCTTATGATCCGGAAGTTTGGCAAGCGGCGTAGGAATCTTCACTCCCTTCGGCATCATATCCGCCCACTTGCTCTGGAAATCCTTCAGAGTGGTGAGGTTCGGTTCCCAAGGCTCAGTATCGCTAGGATACATAGGGTCGTACTCATCGGTACTGTACTCATCGCCCAAACCCGCATAGCCATGACCGAACTCATGCACCAGCACCTTCTTGAACGTAGGATGATCAGAGGTAGAAAGCGTTACCTGGTTGTAGATGCCGCCGCCACCATACGTAGGAGAATTCACCAATACAATGATCTGCTCGAAAGGCACATTGCTCAAGGCATCATAGATGCGATGAATCTTGCTCGTGGTGAGATAACGGTTCGAATAAAAAGTATCGTAATGAGAGCAGGCCATCGTGTTCTTCCATTTCCCTTCGTGCGGAATACTTGGTCCCTCATCGAGCGATGGAGCCGCAACAGCCACTACGTTGAATCTCGACTTGAGCGAAGCAAATGGTTCGCGCTCGAAGATGGCATCGGCTGCCCGCTGCGCATCCTGATAGAATTTATCCATCTGGTCCTGGCGATAGCCCTCGGCGATGATGGCAAGGTCAACACAGTCGGCAGCCTCTCCGCTCTTCACGATGTAGCGGTAAGGGATGCCATTCTCGCCCAATGGTCGGATGAGGATATCCTGTGGATTGATGGTATGGCGCAGTTCTGCAGTCACCTTCTGATGCGTATCGCTCAGGGTGATGCTTACATCCACCGGCTTCTTCGGGAACGGCACGAGGAAACTGCTCTCGAATGATTTCTGCAGATGTTTAGCCTCCTGTGTAAGCTGCCACTCCTGGAAGAGTGTAGAGAAGGTGTTTACATAGAGCACCTTGTTGGTGCCATGCTCATACACGGTCACCTGTCCGTTTCCGTTCAGGAATTTCTCATCCAGTCTTGTCTTTCTTCCCGCCCAGGTAGGGTTGCTGTAAGCTTGTTCGAAATAGATAGCCTGGTTCACGCTATCGCCCGCCACGATATAATCCAGTCGCAGCGTCTTATCTTCGAAGTTGTCTTCGAACTTCTGTGCCTGCATCGGCATCGCCATCATCAAGGCGAGCGATGCAATCCATAATCCTTTATTCTTCATATTATATTTTTACAAAATTCCATTACAAAAAGAGATGCGCCATTACGTAAGCCTTTACAAATGTGTCATCAACCATTCTGCCAAAACCTTGCAGTAATGATTATGATCTTCTACGAAAGGCATGTGGCGGCTTCCCACAAAGAGTTCCCATTTACTGTTAGGCAAAGCATCATGCATGGCCTTGGCGATGGCAGGAGTACAAAGATCTTCACTACCACTAATTACCAAGGTAGGGATGTCGATGCTCTTCATCTTCTCCAAATACTCAAAATCCTTCAAGTCGCCAGTAGCATTTAGCTCATTAGGTCCCCAACCATAAATATACGACAAGGTACCAGCCTTTTTCTCTCTTCTCAGGCATTCAGGCGAGTCGGCAGTAACAGGTGCAGCACAATGTTGCTCCATATAGTGAGCAATTGCACTTTTGTATGCCTTACTGTCAAAATCCCCCGTAGCCTCAGCCTTGGCTATGGCTTTTTGCTCTTTTTCCGGTAAGTATTTTACCAAGCGATGTTGCTCCTTTACCCACATCGAAGCCGATGGATTGGTACTGGAGAGAATGAGTGAGCGAATCCCATCGGGATGACGTTCATAGACGTACGCCAAAGCCAACATACCTCCCCACGACTGTCCCAAGAGATGCACTTGGTCAAGATGTAAGTATTTACGGAGCGCATCTAGCTCATCCACCCACGTCTCAGTCTTCCAAAGTTCCGGATGACCTTCTACATACGATTTTCCACAGCCCAACTGGTCGTACATAATGACCTGATGGCCAGTCTCGGCAATTTGATCCAGCACCTCGAAATAGTTGTGGGTACTGCCTGGTCCACCATGCAGCAAGATGATAGGTGCCTTACCTTCCTGGCGTTCGCCCACAATTCGATAATAAACCTGATGTCCTCGGAAAGGCATGTATCCCTCCTCTACTTTCTGCTTTTGCCTGGTGAATGCAAAGTTCTTGGCACGCAACAAGTCTGTATAATCGCAAGTATAAATGTTTTGCTTCTTGTGCTTGCTTATCTGTAATTGAGTAGCAGGGAAATACTGTGCCAACAGATGATACATATCAGGATCCATCGCCTGCAATTCCTCACGGGTGTTAATCCAGTTATGCTTGCCGTCAGCACGTTGTACCTCTGCATTTACATTAAACCAGTCTTGTACAGCCTCGGCAAAATATTCCATCCCATTGTCCAATCGATAAGTATTGGCATAAATGCCACGAGCTTTCGCCTTGGCAAGAAGCGAGTCTAGCTTTTCATTGATGGTAGGATCCACCTGATAGATACCTATCAAATGAATGGAATGTGCAAACTCATGGATGAGGATATCCTCGGCATGATACTTATCTATTTGGTAAGCAAGGATGTTCTCTTCCGCACAGGTTGTGACAGGTACTTCCATCGTACCTTCCATTCCTCGAGCCCGCACATCCATATTCACCGTAGTGTCATTGATCATGAAATGATGTTCTGGGATGTCGGTCTCGCCCTCATATCTAGCCATAATAGCCACACGAGTTCCATGCTTTTTCATCGCTTCCAACACCTCTGGTTTTAACATACTCGTCATAGCATAGAGTGTATGATGCGCAGCCACTATACATGAGTCTGGCACTCGCCATGACGTTACGATCGGAATGCCATTCACATCCACGTATTTCTTATAAAATTTATCTAAATGCATAGATTTGGGTGGTGCCGTTATCTTGCATTCCGGGATGCGTAGCTCTGCATCCCCCGCATACTCTTTGAGTTGTTGTGCCTGCATCGGCATCGCCATCATCAAGGCGAGAGATGTCGATAATAAAGTCTTATTCTTCATTTCGATTGTCATTTTTATGTTATTTATATTTCGCCACAAAAGTACTGATAATCTAGCTAAAACGGTCGCAATATCGTCTAAAATGATACAAATATCGTATTTTCCCAAAGAACATCTTAAAGATTCGTCAAAAATCACATCAGAATGATAGATTTGTGCAAAAAAACTTGGGAGATATTATAAAAAGTCGTATCTTTGCCAAAAGAATCTATAAAAAGAACAGATTATGAGATTATCAGAAGAACGATATATCAGCTTACTTACCGACTTTGGTTTCAAACGTATCTTTGGAACAAAGCCAAATAAAGACTTGCTCATCAACTTTCTAAATTCACTTTTTGATGGAGAGCAAGTCATTAAGGATGTCCGCTACCTCAATAGCGAGCACGTTGGTGATGTTTTCGCTGAGCGCAAAGCTATCTTTGACGTGTATTGTGAAAATGAGAAAGGAGAAAAGTTCATTGTTGAGATGCAGAACGCTTTTCAGAAATATTTCAAAGACCGTTCTCTCTTCTACTCTACATTTCCTATCAGAGAGCAAGCACCAAAAGGACAGGATTGGAATTTCAAGCTAGCCCATGTTTACACGGTAGCGTTGCTCAATTTTGATTTTAAGGAAGAAGCTTTCGACCAAAAAGAAATCAACCACGATGTTGGCCTGCTAGACAAAAAGACATTCAAGGTCTTTAACGACAAGCTTTCTTTCAAGTATATTGAGATTGCAAAGTTCAACAAAAGCGAGACAGAGCTAGAAACGCTGTATGACAGGCTCTATGTACTCAAGAATTTACCCAAGCTTGACAAACGACCGAAAGCTTTAAAAGAAAGAATTTTCACGAAGTTGTTTGAAGAAGCAGAAATCGCAAAATTCAGTCAACAAGAGCTACGAGAATATGAAGACAGCCTCAAGGCTTACCGAGATATAAAAAATTCGATCGATACAGCGAAGGAAGAAGGCAGAGAAGAAGGTATTGCCAAAGAAAAGTTGGCCACCGCAAAGCGTCTTCTCGGCATGGGGCTCACACAAGAGCAAGTTGCCCAAGGAGCAGGACTTTCAATAGAAGATATAGAGAGACTTATTTAAACAACAATAATACAGAAAACCATCCGATAGCATTAGTTATATCGGATGGTTTTCTGTATTATTATCAAACCTCATAATTAAAAGCATAAAAGATGCCTATTCCGCATTTTTTGCCTTCTTATGAAGCTTGAACGCCAACGAGAACATCACGTAACGAGGGATGGTATTATACCAAGTTTCGGTTCTGCCCTGAGCATTGACGGTATAAACCTTGTTGGTCAACTGGTGCAACAAGTCGTAAGCTTGAAGCTTGGCTGTAACATTTCCCTTGCAGAAGGTACGGGTCAACATGGCATTCCATACCAAATCGTCGGTGTTCATCTCGTTACTGTTATAACCTTTTCGGGTAAACATAGTGAGGTCTGTCTGAATACCCACTTTCATCCAAGGGATGGTATATTGCAGTTCCGTGCCATATTGGAAATCACAGGCTTTGATGTCTTCAAAAATTTCCAGGTTACTACAACTGTACTTTCCCTCATACTTTCCCTTCACCTTCCATAGGAAATCCTTGAGCTGATAGGTCAGGCTTGCGCCTACTGATGGACTCCAGGTATTCACCTTACTCAGTTCTGCTCCCTTGTTATCGTAGTCGATGTCGAAATCCACGCTGCGCACATAACCCAGTTTTGCATCTGCCGAGAAACGGAAGCGATGCTGCTTGTCTATGGAACGTGAAAAGCCTGCAGCCAATTTGGCATCCCAGTTGCCGTTCACGTTGTCATTCCTATAGGTAAAAGCACCCGTCTTTGTATTATAAGAGGTGCGCGTACCCCATGAGTTCCTCACCAAATTAGCCTCCATATCCACCCATCTGCTCAAATCGGTAGAATCAGAACTCCAACTCATATAAGCTCCCAGATGATGGCGAATCAGCATCTTAAGATCTGGATTATTGATACGAACAGCCAGAGGATTGGTATCATCGCCGTATGGCATCAGTTCAGCAAAGCCAGGCTGTTTCATACTGAGACTATAATCTATCTGCTTAGAATTCCTGCCCCAGTTCGTATAAAAAAGCTGGGGCTGAAAAAGAAACTTTCTTCTCTTCGCCACCGTGTCCATATCCAGTCTCATATAGTGATAATGTTCTTGTTGCCACTCTAGAGGTAAGACAATTTGCAAGAATCCCTCATCACCTTGTCTGATTAACTGGAGTTCACTTTTGCAACCTTTTTTCCACAAATCTGAACTATAGGTATTGTCTGCATCCTGCGCCTTCATCCATTGGTCGGTAGTAGAAGGCAATATGCCTAACTCATCAAATCCGCCTTCATCCAAACGATCCAGACGATAGTTGGAATGATGGCGATTCTCATACTGCTGTATGAATGATAGAGGGATACTGAGACTCCAACCATGAGATAAACTCAGCTCATATCCCACTCCAAAGCTATAATCATAGGAATGCTTGTGCTGGTCGCTATAGAGATTACGGACATCCTTAGTACCTTCGACTGCATAATTCATCTTATTGAGCGAATAGGTATCATTTGGCTTATTATGAGAAACGTTTATGCTTGAAGTAAAAACAACAGCATCACCCCACGAAAAGCGTTTTTTAAGATCAAGCTTCGTACCCGCATAAAGATAATCTGCCTTAACGAGACCTTGGTTCAAACTTTCATTAATCAGTTGGTCACGATAAGTAGAAGTTCCAGCCGAAGATAGGGTCTTGGCATGGTCATAGCTCACATAGGAATTAGTATAGAGTGCAAACTTATCTGTAAAATGCTGGAATTCATCTTCCAGTCGCCAGCTGAAATATTTGTTCTTTTCCTTGTTAAAACCTTGCTTTGAGATATTACCATCCTTGGCAAATACCTCCCCCAGACTTTCACTCTCTATCTTCTCTTCGTTCCATTTTACTGTCGTTTGGAAATCGTTGTCGATGGTTTTCTCCTTATTACCAGAACGGACAGAAAGTCCTACCTCACGATTGGTCTTCACACCTTGCGAAAAACGGGAAGGAAGCCAATTGCCATTTTTCCTTGGAGTACCATCCTCATTGAGATTGTTGGCATTGGCATAGAGCATCGCATCATGCTTTTCTCCCATCAAGAGTCCGAAAATACGTGCCAACCAACGGTCTTGGGTTCCGCCACCTGCTTCCACGGTAGCTAATGCATTCTGTATATATTCACGTTTCAGAGTCAGATCCATCACATAGTCCCTGCCCTCACCTTTACTTATCTGCTCTGCCAAAGTGCGCTTCTTGTTAAACACCTTGATATCCTTCACCGTATAATAAGGCAGGTTTTCGAGCATCACCTGATTATTGCCATTGAAGAGTTTCTTGCCATTCAAGGTAAGAAAATCCACTTTCTTTCCATTCACGAAAATCTCTCCACCTTCCTTGAGTTCTACACCTGGCAACTGCTTGATGAGGGCATCCAGCATAGAACCTTCAGGCATGGCAAAGGCTGTCGCATCATATACAATCGTATCGCCACGATGCACCACCTGAATCTTGGTGGCTTTAACAACCACCTCATCCAGCTGCGCCTCGTAGTTCTGATTATCTCTCTTCATCAATATCTTAGGCAAGGCATTATTATATTTTCTGCCCTTAGGCTCAAAAGTATAGTTGATGGATGTATCGAAATAACCTGGATAAGTTGCTTTGAGGATATAATCCCGGCGAACCTTCTCCACAGGGAACTTAAAGAAGCTATCTTTATTATAAACTTCTGCCGACAAGGTATCTACAATAGTAGAATCCTTCAACATCAGAAATACCTTTGCACCTAATGGCATACGAGTAAAAGAGTCGTAAGTTCCACCATACAAGGCATAAAGCTTCTTGACTTTTTTTACCTCCCGGTTGGCTGTCTTTTCCTGTGCCAGCACAGAAAAACAAGAAAGCAACAACAAGAGGCTTATCATAAGTTGTTTCATAAACGGAAATATTAAGTTGTTCTTACTTCACTCTTACCTCATAAGGGAAACGGCGGGAAGATGGATCGAGCGAATGATTCGCAGGAGCACCCATCACCACCAGATAGAGCGCCTTGAGAGGCTGGGACTTTGGAGCCACAAGCGAAACCTTTCCGTTCATCGCTTCGCCCATCTTACTGTAGATGCATTCATCGGTATCGGCAGTTACTCCCACCAAACCATAACGGTAACCGATGGTTCGTGCCATCTTGTCCTTAGATGCCTTGAACACCTTACCATCGGCATCGAGGGCTCTGAAATCTACAGTAACCTTCTTGCCTGCCTTCGGGATTTCCAACTTAATGGCATTGAAACCATAGTTCTCAGGAACCGAAGCTGTATCCGGACGGAGATAGCCATTCTTCTGCTTCAGCATCCTGGTATCAAAGGTGCAGGCATAAGGTCGGGTCTCCTTACGGGCATAATCGAAATCGAAGTTCACGAGATGGCGGTAGCAGTCGAACATCTCATCATTAAACTGCTTCTGACTCATCTTATACTTCCGCTTGTAGGTAACAACCGGGTCCTCTCCTACTTTTCCTTCCCGATAGAGCTGGGCGATGCTTTCCAATCCATGTTTCTCTGCCCACCATTCTATCACGTATGGCGAATGATAGATGTTGTCCAGATGCAGATAACCCTTATGGGTAAGCTGTCTGAAGGCATCAAAGTGAAACTTCTCGTCCGTTAGCCAGTCGGGATTCACTCTCCAGAGCATCCATTGGGATGTCATCTCGAAGAAACCGCTACCTCCCCAGGCTTCACCCGTTTTGTCTGCCATAATCTGAAGCTGGAAACTGTGTCCCAACTCGTGCGCCAGACAATTGAGTTTTTGATCCTGAATACGGTTAGGCGTTACCCAAAGCGCCCCGATAAAGTCATCATAAGTTCCGCCGTAAGCGGTTCCTTCCAGCGAATAGTTCACCATCACCATCATTTTATACTGGTCGCAGATGCTTCCCGGCAGAGAGAATTTCAGGGTATCGCGAAAGAAACGGTAGAACCGTTCTACCTGAGTCTGAAGATTACCCAGGTCGAATTTCATCGGCTTACCTTCGAGCGAAGGAGGATTCTGCGGATTATCTCCGAATGGCTTTTCCCAGAAATACACGATATTCTGGGTCTGAGCACTATGTCGCCAGCACCATCTCTCATCATCCTTATTGAAATCATAGGGTTTCAGAGAGTCCGGTACGAAGATGAGTTTCTGTGGTGCAGAAACAGGATTTACGGGGCTGGTGGCAGGAGCCTCAGATGGATCCTGCTGCGCCAGGGCTGCAGTAGCCCAAGGCAAGGTTGCCGCTGTGAGTATCAGCGATAAGAAGATTCGTTTCATTTCGGTTATGATTTTTGCGTTATTTATATTTTTGCGTTATTGATATTACGGCACAAAAGTACTGATAATCTAGCAAAAACGCTCGCAATATCGTCTAAATTGATATAAATATCGTATTCCTGCATCATTTTGATGTATAATATGATGAGATAAGATTATTGCTTGGTTTTCTTAAGCGGGTGCAAAGGTACTACTTTATTGAATCCACCAAATTTTAGGGGGTAAAATTGCAGAAAATATTTAAGGTGGATAACAAATCTCCTTTCACAGAATGTGGATTGTACTGAAAATAAAAGAGTTAAGTGTGAAAGGAAAAATCTCTTTATTTTGAGATGATAACTGACGGATAAGCTTAAATGTGGCGATGTGGATAGTGAATAGTGGGTGTCTTGATAGTGAATAGTGGGTGTTTTTGTTATGAATGTTGGGATGAAGCATAGTAACCAGAAGGATGAGGGATAGATATTGGCAGGCGAAAAGGGACGATTTATCGGCTGGATGACTAAGTCCGTCTATATGGATGACTCGGGTCATCTATATGGCTCACTCCCGTCATCTATATGGATGACCCGGGTCATCCGATACAAAGAAGCCTTT
>OIZX01001043.1_pt1 | contig 15652 bp, 16 predicted proteins | sample 1588621 | NCBI WGS metagenome assembly OIZX01 (sample SAMN03283276) | human gut metagenome | biome: human-associated habitat; material: feces | host: Homo sapiens | place: Peru | collected 2012
AAATCCGTAGACTTTCTTTTTATCTCAGCTCAGACACACTTTTTGAAACAGTATCCTTTGTCGAGCTCGCCTTGGATACGCATCATCGTTCCGTTCGGAGTGCGCAGCTCGACGCTTATCATCTTTGGCGCCTGTACGTTCTTCTTTGAGAACCCTCTGCCGGTCTTCGCCGCAAATGACGGCATCGGAACGAAGTTGCCTCCGGCAGTCAGCTGAAGGAACTCGCCCGCAGTTGATGCGGAAGACGCCTGCTCCTTTGCATAACGCCTCTTGCTCTCAAAGAACTTCCATTCTGGAACGCCCAGTTCAGATAGCCTGGCCTTGTAGCTTACGCCATTATCATTGCAGTACTGTACGATACTTGCCACTTCTTCTTTGGTCATCATGATCTTGCATGTTTTGGATGGCCAAAGTTCCGGATAATAATTCAGAAGTCTATGACGTGGAAGACCGGAGGCTTACATCGTATGAATAATAATCTTGTTCTGAGCGTCCTTGTTTACTAGTCTTCCGAGTGCCATGTCATAATCGTATTAACAGGTATAAATATACCTATAAATATTGACATATGCAACAATTTTGGAGTTTATTTTCAAATATTTAAGACTTTTGGGTACAAGAAATTGAAAAACTCAGATTCCAATCCACTTCGGGAATATCTGACAAATAGGATGGAGCATCGACAAGCAAATCCTCGCCAGCCATCTGGCGGTTGGTATTGATGCGTACGAATGCATTGTGTGCTGTGAGTTCGGCAGCCTTGCCGAAGGTGGATATGCCTTTGAGATGCTTGGCCAAAATCTTCCAGGATTGCATTTGGGAATCGGTGAGCTACTTATATGCCCGGGAAATTTTGGACAAACTGTTCCGTTGCACTTTCTGGCTGAGTGAATAGACTCTAGATGGGTAAGACCTTACAGAAAGGATAGTCCCGCCTGATGTGCTTCGGGCGGTGACATCCTTTGCGGAGCCTGAAAAGTCATTGAATGCAATTGATGGCAGTGCTTTCATTGTCCTCTACGATTTCTTAAAGCAAAGATATTATATATCTAAACCGTTGAAACAGAATTTGTTTCTGCTGCTTCATCTTGCGCTAGGTCGCCTAATAATTAGTGTAGCACTATTCTTGCATATCAATTATCGCATCAGAAAATATCGAAAAATGTAGATATTGATTGAGTATTTTTGTTAAATTTGCAAAAAATTGGGATTTATGGCAGTATATGTTAAAGCAATTCCGACTTTAAGGGGTTCGGTCGCAGAACGATTTGAGAAGATGTCTGAGGAGAATATCCGCAGACGTGCCTCTGTTAGCTTCTCTAAGGAAGCTGCCAATTCCTATGCTATTTTGAAAAAGAAAACTATGAAGAAGTAATTGTGGGGTACTTGTTGGATAATTGTCTGTTTGACAGATTGTCATCAGATATAATCAATCAATGCCAGCCGTATAGTTGTGAGAAGGACGCTGACATTGATTCTTTTTTTCATGATAATACAAAAGACAACTACTCAGATTATCAAAATGAGATGATGGGGTATTCCCATTGTTTCTATACCGATGTAAGCGAATATAATTTAACCCATCCGGAATCACCACTAAAGCCTGAATTGGTATGCGCTTTCTCTATATCCAATTCTGCGCTACGAACTGCACCTCTTCCGAATCCTAAAAGGAATAGATTCAATAAACCCATTCCAAATGCAAAAAGACGTTCACAGTATCCTGCTATCCTAATAGGCAGGCTCTGTGTGTTTGACAAGTTCAGGCATTGGGATGTCGGTCGTGAAATGATGGATTTGATAAAAACTCTTGCTATTAATCCTGACAATACATCAGCCGCCAGATTTTTGGTTGTCGATGCTGTAAATATTCCTAAAGTTCTCGAATATTATCGTAACAACGGCTTTGATTTCCTATTTTCATCAGATGATGAAGAAATGAATTGTCTTCATAAGGCATCTTGCCCTACAAGGTTAATGTATTTCGATTTGATTGTTCTTAATCAGCAGTTATAGAAATAATTGCGTCCAGAGAATGATGCTGCGACCTGTATCCAGTCTTTGTATCCAGCATCAGATACCTCAGATGCTTACGAAAGGAAGAGAAAAATACCTTAACCTAATTATATCCAATAATTTATGGTGTATCTTTGTGTAAGATGCTGATAATTAAATGATTGGTTTTTTCCGATGCGGAATTTACCGAGAATTGATAATCAACAAATTACCATACTTGTGGTACAAATGTGGTACAATGGCTGGTGATAGCAATTATTGATTATAATAGAATATCGAAAACCATTTCGTCTTGTTTTTCCATATTTTTGTCGGTTTCATTTCTTGGGGTGAAGATAATTCCGTAACTTTGCCATAGTCATAATAAATGAGCGATATGGACATAGATGTAAATAAGCTATTCGCATCAGGCGATTTGGAAGGAAAGACGGTTTCCGGATGGACTATCGTAAAAAAACTTGCCGCTCCTGATCGGGCAAAGAATGAGACCGGAGGAAACTTCTCAACTTGTTATACGGTAGAGAAGGATGGCGTGACCGCATTTATGAAAGTACTGGATTACTCAAAAATTATGATGCGTAATGGTTCGCTTACACCACAGGTAATGCAGCGTGCATCAACTGAATTTAACTATGAAAAGAGCCTTTCAGAGTATTGCGTTAACAGAAAGGTGTCTAAGGTTGTTCACTATATTGAATCTGGCGACCAGGAACTTGAAGGATATATCGTCAATGGCAGCGTTTCATTTATTATTTACGAGATGGCTGATGGCGATGTAAGGCGGGTACTCGATTTATCTTCCAAAGTTGAATTCGCGGCTAAGATTAATTCTCTCTCCTCAAAGCTCAAGTCCCTTCATGATGTTTCAGTAGGATTAAGCCAACTGCATACAAACGATATTTCACATCAAGACATAAAGCCATCGAATATTCTTTCAATAAAAGGTGAGTCTAAAATCGGTGACCTCGGGCGCTCATTATGTTTCAATGCGAACGTGGCATGCCCATATTCTGCGCATTTTAATGGTGATATGAATTATGCGGCACCAGAGTGCTTATATCCTGATTTCGTTAATAATGTTGGCAACCTATACCAAATCGATAATTATATGTTAGGCGGCTTGGTCGCCTACTATATTACTGGGCTGACATTCAATGCTTTGATGAATAGCTACTTGCCTGATGTCCTTCAGTTCTCAAAGTTTAGAAGTATCCAGGGACAGCCGTACACGAATGTACTCCCGGATATGATAAACGCTTATCAGAAGGCGCTGAAAGATTTTGAGAATGAAATCCCGGTGGATTCGGTTAAGTGTGATTTAGTGTCTCTTGTCGCGTATCTCTGCAATCCTGATCCTTCAAGACGTGGGCATCCGAAAAATGTGGCCACGACATCTCGTACACCTAATTATGACCTTCAGAGAACCATACAGGAGCTAGATGTCCTTCAGAAAAAAGCAGAGCTTGCGCTGTTAAAAAAATAATATGCCATGACATCGTTTAAGGAAGAAGAAACCAGAAACGTCGTCCCTAACTGGCGCGAATACAATAAAACGGCTAGACTCGGTGAGTTTGGCAGCCCGTCTGTTATTGCTCGACCTTTGAAGTTGTTCCCTATAGACGAGTATGTTAGAGATTGGCAGAAATATAGATCTATTCCCTTCGCTGGCGATCTTATCTCGGCTGCAATACTTAATGGGCATCAGGCTGATCCTGCCGTTTTGGATGCAGCTCGTTTTATAGTTGCTCATCCCGACGAATCTACTGGTGTACTTGTTAAAACAGCGAAGTCCTTAATAGCAACACCGGAAGAGAAGGCTGCTGCTGCGCAACTCTCGGTGCCGCAAAAGATAGACAAGATTAAAAATCAAGAGGATAGCGTAAAGCGAGAAATTAAATTGCTAAAGCAAAGCCGAGATTATTGTTGCTATAATCCGATAGCATACTGTGAACTTGCAAGACGCTACGTGACTCTTGGTCAGTTTGAAAAAGCAAAGGACGCTATCGAAATTGCACTTCATCTCGCTCCTACGCATAGGTATGTCTGCCGATCAGCAGCTCGTTTTTTCCTCCATATCCATGAAGAAGACCGCGCACGAAGTATAATTGCAAAGAATCCTGCACTACTGAAAGATCCGTGGCTGCTTGCGTCAGAGATTGCTATCAATACATTGATGAATAGGACATCTAGGAATATCAAGAAAGGCTCTGAGTTAATTGCTTCATGTAACTATTCTCCGTTCAGTATCAGTGAGTTGTCCAGTGCTATAGGATCTGTTGAGATGATTAACGGCAATAAGAAAAAGTGCCGTTCATATTTCAAGACTGCTCTCGTAAATCCTAATGATAATAGCTTAGCACAGGCACAATTTCTTCTCTCAAAAAATTCCGATTTGACATTTGAGTTTGGCGAGAATCTTACTTTGCAAAATGCGTTTGAGGCGGAAGCTTTGTCTGCATATATAACAGATGATTTCTCGAAATCACTGGTGACGGCCGTTGACTGGATTGAAGATATGCCGTTTACTAGAAGGCCAGTTCAGTTCGCCGCCAATGTAGCATACTCTTTCTTGAAGGAATATGATACGGCTATTGACATATTGGACTTAGGCCTCAAGGCGAACCCAAACAATCCTGTTTTGCTTAATAACAAGGCTTATGCATGTGCGCTGGGTGGAAGGACTGCAGATGCTGAAAAGGCAATAGCAGAAGCAAAGAAGTTGCAACAACTCTCCATTGATGCCAGAGTCTGCCTTATTGCTACAGAAGGATTGACAGAATATAGAAAAGGGAACGTTGAAGCAGGAAGAGCTCTTTATCAAAAGGCCATCGAGATGGCCAAAGAATCTTTCTCCGATCCGAGATTGGTGAATACGGCAATCCTTAATTTCTGGAGAGAGGAAGCTCATTCTGGAGAAGATTTTGACTCTGAAGTTCTCGAAAGAGTCGATAAGATTCCGAACGATTGCAAAGAGACGCTCCAATTAAAGGAAGATATCAAAACTGAACTCAACAAATAGCAATACACCCACCCTGATTCTAATCGGAGCGGGTGTATTGAAGAGTAGGCCAGAGGTCGGGTCGGGAGTGCATTCGCTACTCGCTGAGTTTGCCGTTGGCGAGAACTTTCAGTCAAATGAATAAGTGACGGAAACGTGTGTAAGCGTTCCCTTCTCCGCCTTGCCTTTTGAAAAATAGGATTCACCTTTGCCGAAATCAAATTTCAAGGCAAATGGAAACAAAGAATCAAACAGCACAGGAATCCGCCCAGTCGGGCGTGGTTGATTATGCAGCGGCGCTGCGTCAGTATCACAGATACGGCCGTGGTCGTTCAATGAAAAAGTTTTGCGAGGACGAGGGGTACGACTACTGGAAGTTCTGCAAGCTGGCGAGAGAAGGTCAGAGCGAGATGGATGCGAAGATCATCGCGGACAAGCATCCCGTTTTCATAGAGGTAAATCCAGATGTGCCTCAATCATCGGTGCAACGCGATGAGCCGATGAAGGTTTGTGAGATCCGCATCCGGTTCAACAATGGTCTGGTTATGAGTCGCAAGGGCGGTGATGTGGAGGAGGTCATAAGTGCAATCCGCAAGATTCTGAACTGAAGGATCAGAATGCAAAGCTGATCGATGCGGTAGCCGCCTTGGAGCGAAGGCTTGCCGAATCTGACGGTCGTGACCGGAGAATGGTTGAGGAGTTCTATAAGGGGATGATAGAGGATATGAGGGCGGCTCAGGAAAAGACTTGCGCATCTTATGAAGGCCAGTTGTCAGACTTACGCAAAACGATATCGGAGCTGACCGCTCAAATCTCCGCCCTTGCGCTCAGCAGTAAGGTAAACGCCGGTAAACTCTACGGTCGCAAGTCGGAGAAATCAAGTCGTCTTGGCAAGCGTCGTGATGACGATGATCGTAACAGCGGCAAGGACAACTTCGATGGCACCGCGGGGTCTGACAGTGGAGCCGATACTGAGGTTCCGCGGAACAATCCATCTTCCGGAGACACTGTGAGTGCCATCCAGAAGATGTTGCTCGGGACTCATCCCGGGAGTGAGGTGAAAGTTGAGCACATCGATTACTCGAAAGCGGCCGCATATACGGACAGTCCGACATATCACAGGCTTGAGGACTACTATAAACTGCCGGAAGGAGCATATTATGTGACAAGGAATGGAAAGATAGACAAGAACTTCGTGAAGGTTATCTTGTTCACCCCGGCGAAGGTAGAGGAACACATCTACGAGACGGCCACGGTACGCTTCCGCAATGAGGAAGACATCAGGACACTGGATACAATAACGGTGGACCGCCCGATAGCAGGTTGCTGCTTCGGTACAGATACCCTTGGCTACATATTGATGGAGAAGTTCTGGTATAATACTCCGTTCGAGCGGATAGCGAGGAAACTCAGGGCTCTTGGCCTACGGATGTCGAAATCGACTCTCGGAGGCAATATCCACAGAGCCATTGAGTATATGCGCGGCAAGATGAAGGAATATTGGGAACGGGCGATGTTTACTGCAGGTTACTGGATGATAGACGAAACTCCCGGTCTGGTAGGATGCGAGGATGCCGACGGCAACAGGGTCTACAGGAAAAAGTACTTCTGGCGCATCACAGCCAAGGTGCTGAAACTCTCCCGGCTGTTCTACGAGGAAGGCAGTCGTGGCGCAAAAGCCATCAAACCGTACCTTGAGAAGTTCATCGGGTTCTACACAACTGACGGATATGTCTGCTATAAGGTGTTTGACATGACAGACGAGAAACTGGCGAAACTGGAAAGTCCTCCTCATGGAGGAGTCAAGAAGAGGAGTGCTTGTCTCGTCCACATTCGACGTCTGTTTGTTAACGCATTGGAAGAGAACTACGATGAGGCGATGTGGTTCATAGACAGAACAGGGATGGTCTTCGCAAAGGAACACTGCTTCAAGGAGCAGGACATGACAAGCGCTGAAAGATATGTTGCCAGGCTCAAGCCGGGCAGCACTGCCGACTTGATGCGTTCGATAGAGGATAGACTTGCCGACTATGCTCTGTCTGATGATGCCGGATGTGGTGAACTGCTGAAAAAAGCCATGCGATATGCAAGGGCCGAATGGCCAGCGATGAAACGTGTACTTGAAAGCGGAGATGTCGAGGTGTCGAACAATATCAGCGAGCAGAGCGTAAGGAAACTCAAGATGAACCTCCGCAATGCCGGCAATATCGGAAGCGAGAGCTCTGCGGTGGACAACGCCTTCATGTACTCGGTGATCGAGAGCTGCAAACACAATGAAATCGACCCCGGCAAGTACATCAGCTATCTTCTCGGCAAACTGAAAACCGCCCATGAAGGCGAGGACCTGACAGCCCTCCTGCCGTGCTACTGCAGCCTGTAAACCCTTAAAATCGACGATTGTTAAACAAAATCTTCCAAATACCCGCTGAAAATCAATGGGTTGGAGAAGCGAACGCTTGCGTCAAAACGACCGAAGAGAGATATTAAATTGAAATTGTGATGAGTCGGATGCAGAAATTGAAGGGATTGGCCGCTGCTTCGCTCAGATTGAGAACATTAAACGACAATCCCTAATGTAAAGCGGTGACTGTTAATCGTTAGACAAAAATATTATTAGTTTTAACGAAGTCTTGTATGCTTTGTAAGGAAATGTTGTGAATTTTAGTTTTTCGAAAGAATGTTCGTCAATATGAAATAAAAAGCGTAACTTTGGAGCGCTTTATTGTGCATAGTTTTGAACTTTAAAAATTGAAGACGTGATATTTTATGCAATCACATACGATCTGAGACAGCCCGGAAGAAAGTATGACGAGTTGTATGAGGGAATTAAAAAATTGGCTGGAGATAGTAATTGGCAACACCCAATGGAGTCATTTTGGGTGATGGCCATCTCCGACTATTCGAACCGAGATATAGAGGCTATGTATAAGACCCTACGGCAGTATATAGACGATAATGATAGTCTGTTCATTACGAGAATTGACTGTATGGAGCATCAAGGGTGGATGCCTAAGAGTTTTTGGAACTGGTTTAAAGAAAAAAGAGAACAACAATGATAGAGTCTGTCTCACTTCAGAATTTTAAGTGTTTTTCTGAAAAGCAAGATATCAAGCTAGCAAAAATCACTATCTTATATGGTCATAATGGCCGTGGTAAGTCATCGTTGTCGCATGCATTGCTTCTTATAAGCCAGTCTATGAAGGAACGCAATGATTTGGATCAGTTGAGCATTGTGGGAGAACAGGTGAAGTTGGATACTTTTACCGATATTAGGACTGCCGGAAGCAAGCAGGAGGAGGTGAAGTTTTGGATTGACACCGACAAGGAACAGGTGGAGTTAGGTTTCTCTCCTTATGTTGATAAGCCACAATTAGGGAGATTGTCCACATTGCTGTATAATGGCGAAGACAGGTTCGTCGTGCAGACGACACAGGCTGTTGAGGATAAGGACGAGGGGGAGAAGGTGGCGTTTTCGACTTCTGATATCAATGTATTGCAACAACTGAAGAGCATAGTATATATATCGGCTGAACGATTGGGACCACAGAACGATGTGATGCGGAACGACTCACTGCCTTCTAACACTATCGGTACACGGGGTGAGAATCTGCTGAATGCGCTGTCACACCAAAGCTTAGAATTCGTGGATTATGTGGGTCAGTGGCTTTCTAAGATTTTGGATGGCGCCGCTATGAAAATACAGGACCCGAAAGCAACACGGTTGGAGCTACTGCTTAACTCGCGCGATGGCAACCAACTGTTCCACCCGGTGAATGTTGGTTTTGGCTACAGTTATGTCCTGCCCGTTATTGTCGGTACGTTGCTAGCAGAGAAGGGGAGCATGCTGATCGTTGAGAATCCGGAGGCTCACCTGCATCCAAGGGCGCAGTCGCGCATCATGGAGTTTCTGATTGAACAGTCGAAAGCGAGAGACTTGCAGCTGATTATTGAGACACATAGCGACCATGTGGTGAACGGGATGCGCATCTCTATGAAGAAGGGGCGGCTGAAGCCTGCTGACAGCATCATACAGCATTTTGCTTATACAAAACAGGGGGCGGCTCCTGTGGTAACTCGCATTACTAGCGATACGAAAGGCAACCTGAGTGATTATCCGGATGATTTCCAAGATGAGTGGACAGCACAAATGTTAGAGTTGGTATGACGTCTTTTGTATGTTTTAACGAACTGTCTACGCAACCGCTTTGTACCTCGGAGACGGATGCTGGACAGCGTGTATCGAAATTTCTCGTCATGTTGAGGGAGGTGCGGATGCATACAAACATCACAAAGGTGCGGCATGCAGGGGATATGACTACCATCCAATTGACATCGACTCTGACCTTGCAAGATTATCTAAACGCGCATATAACACAGCCTGCGATGATAGCCTTGCTTGGCATCTTCGTACATCCTCAGGTGGATATGGATGACGACATATCGCTGAAGAGTTATTTTGAGACTACGGCTGAAGTGAAATTGGGTAATGACAATGTGGTTTTGGCAGATGGTTTTAATGCTGCCTATTGCCAGAATACATTTTGTGTTGGCTTTGAATCGTGTGCTATGTGGCAGAGTGATTTATTTGACCTGAGCATTACCTCCAACGGAAAGAAGAATGACGTAAGTTGGATGTGCATCTCGTCTCCGCTTGTGTTTAGTCAAGAGATTGAGCATGCACACCGCAAGCCTGCCTTTGACAGTTGGCTGCAAGCAAGAAACGTGAAGTTGATAGAGACTACACTCCTGCCGGATAATAAGCCAAGCAATGTGGAAGGTGACCATGGCCAGCGTGAATTGAAAGATCATGCTAAGATGCTAAACTGTAATCCATACGTGGAAGGTGCATTGACATCGCTTCCTTTCAGACCTCATTATCGAGAATATATCCTCAGGGTCTATGACGACGGGATGTTGGATATAGTGCTGTGGTGGGAGGATGCCGGTTATAGTATGCGTGTGAAGACCACGGGTCGCAATGTGGCTGAAACCAGAGAGATTGCTAAAATCCTAAGAGAAAAATACGGGAGGAGCAAGTAAGGTTTTGCTGAACAATCAATTATTCATTATGAAATAGAGAACTTGCTGATTGTCAGAGAGAAAAGCAATATGGAAATCATTACGAGGATGTACCGCCAGCAGAAGAACCACTTCCGGAACAATGACAGCAGGGAAAGCATCCCCAACAGGATAGTGAGTCTCAATAAGCCACATTTGAGCTGACTATATCACATTAAATGTACCTTCTGGAGCGTTTTCAAATGTACCACTTCGGATATGGTCGCTTTCGGTTCGGCAAAGTTATTATTTTTTTTGATTTTTCCTTCTCATTGAGTCACCTTTGAGTTCAATCCGAACCGCGTTAGCGGTGAGGCGATCCATGATGGCGTCAGCCAAGGTTGGTTCATTGATGTAGTCATACCATTTTGAGACAGGAAGCTGTGATGTCACGATCACTGATTTCCTCTGATAGCATTCCTCAAGTATCTACAGCAGGGCCAGACGCGAGTTGTTGTCGAGCGGTTGCAGTCCGAAGTCATCAAAGATGACGAGGTCATTTCTCTCGATATGATTGATGACCTTAAGAAGACTTCCGTCAAGTTTGGCGAGCGCTATCCGCTCGACGAACTTGTTCATGGAAAAGTATTCCACTCTGTGTCCCATGAAGCATGCCTGCCTTCCGACAGCACATGCCAAGAAGGACTTTCCGCATCCTGTCTTGCCGTCAATGAGTAGATTCTCCGCCCTGTCAATGAAGGTGCAGTCCATAAGCTTGAGCAGCATCTCCTTGTTCAGGTTCCTCTCCTCCGAGCAGATGACATCTTCCATAAGGGCTAATGAACAAGACACGTCATTGAATCCTGAAACTTCAGGTTTACCTTCGCGGAAACATTTTCTTATGATGACACGCGAAGAGGTTGCGGAGGTTATAACCTTCTGCAAGAAGAACGACATCTCCTATAAAGCAAGATTTGCGGAACTTGGCATCCCGGCATGGAAGTTCTACGACAGCAAGTCCCGGTATGCCCTCGAGCAGGAATCTTCAGAAGCCAAGGGTGAGTTCCTGCAATTGTATGACGGCGGTTCGTCTGTGCCTATCGGGGTTGTGTGAAGGAAAAACTGCCTTGTAAGACTTAAAAATGTGACCATTGACTCATTTTCTTGCCTTGAAATTTGCGTGTACAAAGGAATAAGGCTAACTTTGTGGCCGTTAATAATGTGTATTTACGCAAAATAAACGAATAGAAATATGGAAATCCGTAGAGATAAATATCTAGATCTACTTATCCACGGTTGTGGGAATGGGTTGATAAAAGTGATAACAGGAATGCGCAGATGCGGCAAGTCATACCTGTTGTTCACCCTTTTCAAGAACTACCTCATAAAACAAGGAGTGAAAGAAGACCATATTATAGGGGTAAATTTGGAGAACCGACTGAATAAAAGTTTGAGAGACCCCGACGCATTACTTCAATACATAGATAGCCGTCTTTCATCAGACGGTCAATATTATGTTATGCTGGATGAAGTACAGATGGTCAGCGAGTTTGAGGATGTATTGAACTCATTCCTAAGCATAAGCAATGTGGATGTGTTTGTTACTGGCTCTAATGCAAAATTCCTGTCTAAGGATGTAATCACTGAATTTCGTGGACGAGGGGATGAAATACACGTGCGTCCATTGACCTTCAGAGAAGTAGCAGATTTCCGTGATGACTATTCGCAAGATATGATTCGTGAATATATGCTCTATGGAGGATTGCCACAGGTCGTTTTAGAAAACGATGTCAACAAGAAGGTGAGTTATCTGGAACAGCAGATGGAGCATACTTATTTGCGTGACATAAAAGAGCGATATGAAGTTCGTCAAGATAGCGATTTGTCAGAACTGGTGGACATCATGGCATCATGTGTGGGTGGTCTGACCAATCCTCCAAAGATTGCAGACACTTTTAAAAGTGTAAAGCATAGTAGCATTTCGGTGGATACCATACGTCTCTACTTGGAATATATGGAGGATGCGTTCGTGTTGGAACGTGTTACTCGTTATGACATTAAAGGAAGAAAATATATAGATTCGCCGTTTAAGTATTACTTTGAGGATTTGGGACTGAGAAATGCCCGATTAGGATTTAGGCAAGTAGAACCAACGCATATGATGGAGAATATGCTCTACAACGAGCTTCGTGTTATTGGAATGAAGGTGGATGTAGGACAGGTGTTTACCGAAGTGAAAATCGAGGATGGATCCCGTCAGCGCAAGACGCTGGAAATCGATTTCGTCTGCAACCGTGGCTATGAGCGAGTATACATCCAATCGGCCTATGCGATGGAAACAGAAGAAAAACGAGATCAAGAACTGACCTCACTACGTAAACTTCGCGACGGATTTCGCAGAATCGTAATTGTAAACGGGCTACAACCTACCTACATGAATGAAGAAGGCGTGTATATTATAAATCTTATGGATTTTTTGCGCGACCCGGAGAAATACATGGAGGAGAGAGTATAAAATCACAATATTCTTAAACTAGTACTTTGTAACACTTAAAAGTTCAATATAGGATAGAGGTGCTTCAGCTTGGTGCGAGCATCGGCAGTCTTGAACTGCCAGTTCACACTCTTCTGACCGTCGTTTCGCTCGGTATGCCAAGACGAAAGTTCCTCGTTAAGTTTTTCGACACTGTTTATGCGCCTTTTTGCCAGACATTGGTTCCCGAGAGCAGCGAGTTCAGTCTCAGCTATGTCAAGCCAGCTGCCGTGCTTGGGCGTGTGGTGTATTTCAAGACGCTTTGCCAAGCGGAGAGCCTCCGCCGGTTCAAACGCCACGTAAAGGGATGCGATATTGTGAGTATTGAGATTGTCACATACAAGTACGACCTGCTCGACATCTGGGTATCTCTCGTCAAGCAGCCACTTGATGCGTTCTGCCCAGTCAGTTCTGGTTCTCTGCCGCTTTGCTACAGCCTCACGCCATCCGGCCAGGGGTTCAGTGAAAAGGAAGATGCTGCAGGTGCCATTCCTCACATATTCGTTGTCCTCGTATCGTACACCTGTACTGTTGGAAGTAAAGCCATCTCTTGCTTCTGTCAGAAGCTGAACAGGTTTCTCGTCCATACATACGACAGGGTGTTTGGCATCATATGGACGGCTGTACACCTCAAGGACGTCCTCCATCGCCGCGACGAAAGCCGCGTTATGGCTGGCTGGTATGCACCAGCACTTCTTCAGATGAGGCTTGTACTCGTTTTTTTTAGAATGCGGCCGACCTGCGTATGAGATATAGATTCTATATACCCCAGTTTGACCGACCTGTCGGCAAGAAGACGAAGCGTCCACTTGGCATATCCCTTGGGAGGATCTCCGCAGGCGAGAGCTATGATATGAGCCTCGACGTCTCCGGTAACCTTGGCCTCTACTGGCGGCGTCTCCCGTTTCTTTCGCTGGATGGTTGCGTCGAGTCCCTTCTCCCCATAACGAGTCCTGACGTTCTGGACTGTAGTGGCAGACGTGTTGAAGGCTATGGCAGCCTCTTGCACAGTCATAGGCTGTTTCCCATTCCTGTCTACCGCGAGAAGGATGTTGGCTCTCAGGATGGTTCGCGCCGGCATATTGCCGGACTTCACAATCTTGGTCAGCTGTTTGCGCTCCTCTGCAGACAAGCTCACCTCGTACTTCTGAATAGGCATAATCGTATCGTGCTGTATGTGATACAACAAAGATACAATTATTTTTATTTTTAGTTTTATGCAATATTTAGATGTTACAATATACTAGTGATGCGTTAATTTAATGCGTTGCTTATATAACTTATTAATATTTAATGTTTTACTAATGTTTTGACTTGTTCACGATTTGAATCGCTTTCCGATGCGATAAATCGATTCGACATCGTTGCAAGTCCTTAACTACAAATTATTTAAATAGCTCTTTGACATTTTACGATTTGAAGTGAGCGTTTGGCTAAATTTGTGGCTGCTATAAGCCGCAAATTATGAACCAAGGCAAATATGTCTTCTCGCAAGTAATGACATACTTCCCCAGATGGGTCTTCGAAGTCGCCGTTGAAAAGTACAACGGAGACTTCCACGCCAAGAATCTGAACAGTTACAGTCATTGTCTTCATCTTATGTTTGGCCAAATGGCCGGATGCAAGTCTTTGAAAGACATTGCTTTAGTTCTAAGGTCAATCAAAAAGGCAGCCTATCACCTTGGTATTCCAACGGTTGTTGACCCTTCGTCCTTGTCCAAGGCAAACGAGGTGCGGGACTACAGGATCTTCGAGGAACATGGCATGTGGCTCATCCGCAAAGTGCGTCCGATGTACGCAAAGGAGGATATTCCTGACGTCCATCTTCCCGGCTGGGAGATCTTCGCGATAGACTCCACCACCATTCCTTGCAGCATCAAGCTGGCTGAATGGGCTCTTGGCAAGTACTCGAAAGGCGGCGTTAAGATGCATACTGTCTTGGACTTACGCGGAAGCATACCGGACTCCATCTACATAACGGATAGCAGATATCATGATAGCAACTATCTGGATGTGTATGAGCCATACAAGTGGGCAATCTATACGATGGACAAGGCCTATGTGGACTTGGAAGCCCTTTACCGGATGACCGAGAATGAGACCTACTTCGTTACCAGGGCAAAGACTCCCATGAAGTATGAGGTGGTTGAGACCAACTACAACATCAATGACCTGGTGGGTATCGTTGGAGATAAGACCATTCGCTTTACAGGCTATGCCAGCCGGAAAAAGTATCCTAAAGACTTGCGCATTGTTGAGTTCTATGATGCTGAGAAAAAAGAGGTTATCATCTTCCTTACCAGCAACTTCGAACTCGGACCGCTTGTAATTGCCAACATCTACCGCAACAGATGGCAGATTGAGTCGTTCTTCAAATGGATCAAGGGCAACCTGACCATCAAAGCCCTCTGGGGATACTCGGAGAATGCTGTCAAGATCCATCTTTGGGTCGCAATCAGCACTTATCTGTTGCTCGCCTGGGTGAAAGCTGCGATCAAAAGCCCGCTGACCATTACGGAAGTCTCAAAGGTGGTAGGAGCATCGCTCCTTACCAAGACTGATCTCCGCGAACTGCTGGATGTTCAAGCCCCACTCACTCAAAATCAAAATGTCAATGAACTTGAATTAAACTTTTAAACCAAAATATATCGCATCAGTAGTAGTTATACTTTTTTAGAAAAATCTTTTGGTTTTATAAGTAAAACCCTTATCTTCCTGTCTTTGGCACTTTGATTTTGTAGAAACAAGGATAATTCAAGGCTCCAGACCGCTGAGTTGGCGATTTGGAGCCTTTGGATTTTTTCTAACTTTGTAGTAGACAAGCCATTTCGTGGTCTGCGGCCGAGGGACTTCGGGCCGGTACGCACCTATCGGTGCTATCCCTCCCACAGAAAGAGCACTATGATCTCAGAAGGGTCAAAGCCCGGACGAAGCGGACGGAAATCCTGTTCATCTTCTTCGGCATCCACACGGCAAACGTGGTGCAGTTGGCGGACAGGATAGAACAAAGGGCTCGTTTGGCGGCTGCCTGACACTGAAACTTGCAGTCAATGATACTGTTTCAAAAAGTGTGTCTGAGCTGAGATAAAAAGAAAGTCTACGGATTT
>OIZX01001047.1_pt1 | contig 15615 bp, 15 predicted proteins | sample 1588621 | NCBI WGS metagenome assembly OIZX01 (sample SAMN03283276) | human gut metagenome | biome: human-associated habitat; material: feces | host: Homo sapiens | place: Peru | collected 2012
GTAACATTTTTATTTTTGTTTTTTTAATACTATTTCATCATAATTAACTATTTTTTTATAATTTTTAATATCTTCTTCACTTACTCCAAGTTCTTGTAATTCTTTTGTTTCATATGACGAAATTATTGAAAAATTTTCATTTTGTTTTTGTATTTTTACATAACTTTTACTTTCTATACCAGATTTATTTTTTATGACATAATTTATTTCATTATTATTAATAGTTTCAGAATATATTGCCTGATTTGGTACCTTAAATCCTGCTTTTTCCCACCATATTATATCTACTGCAATTTTCCTATGATTAATGACCGTTGTACTCATTCTATCCACTTCAAAGATTATAGTTTTTTTCCCACTTCCTTCATTTATTTGAACTATATCTGCTTTTTCTTCTTCTGTTCCTGATAACCTTAAAGTTACACTATCTCCCACTTTTGCATTATTTCCAAGTTCACTATTTGTTGTAATAGCTATATAGTATTTAAAGTTATCTATTATTTTTCCACAATCACTACTTGATGATATTATTTGCCCTGTTTTCAAATCTAATCCTTCAAGAAATGTATCTGTAATTTCCCCTAGATTTTCTGGAGTTAATTTTTCCTCTAATCCATCTACTCTATATGATACTGTACCACTTGCTGGTGATTTTTTATATAAAGCTCCATTTGTTAACTTTTTTTCATATTCTTCTCTTTCTTTTATCAATTGCTTGATATTTTTATCAGATGTATTTTCTCCTATATATTTTATTTTTTTTGAAATTAGCTCATCTATATTGTCTTTGTACTCTTTGATTTCTTGATAATTTGTTAATTTATTTAATTCTATTAATTTTTCTTCAATTTGGTTTTCTATAACTTTTATATCTGCTGATGATGGAGATGTTTTATCTTTTTCTAATTCTTCTTGAATTTCATAATCTATTTTCTTTATATTTTCTGTTGTCTCTTTTTCACTTTCTTTATAATATCTAAAAACAACCTCATCTTTCGCTACCTTTTGTCCTTCTGTTGTAATAGCATATATTCCATTCAAATTGTCTTCATCTTTTATTACTGTTTCATTTCTAATAATATAACCAACAGTTTCTTCTTCTTCTTTTATCTCTCCTTTAGTTATTACATATATTTCTGTTGGATGTATTATTAATAATATTACTGCATATGCGAAATATATTGCTAAACATATACAAAATATTATTGCTAATATTTTCTTAAGTTTTTTCGTTTCCATCATCTCCCATCATTTTAGATATCATTTGTTTAATTCTTTTTCTATAATGTTAATATTATCCTCCAAATTTGCAAGTCCATCTATCCAAATAGTTTGTTTGTTTTTTCTAAACCATGTTAATTGTCTTTTGGCATATCTTCTACTTTCTTGTTTTATTTTTTCTATCATTTCTTCTTTTGTAAGTTCTTTTTGAAAATATTGAACAACTTCTTTATATCCAAGTCCTTGCATTGCTGTTGGAAAATGGTTATATTTTCTTCGCAAATTTTCTACTTCTTCTATTAAACCATTTTCTATCATTTTATCAACTCTTATATTAATTCTTTCATATAATTTTTCTCTATCTATATTAATTGCAAATATTTTATAATCATATTTTACTTCTTTTTTTCTTGATTCTTTTTCTTGCTCTGTTTTATTTTTTCCAGTAGCATGATATATTTCTAATACTCTAATTATTCTTTTTCTATCATTTATACTGATTTTTTGCATTGCTTGTTCATCAATTTCTTTTGCTTTATTATATAAATTTTCTAAGCCTTCTTCTGCTTCTTTTTCTAATTTTTTCCTATATTCTTCATCAAATTTTATTTCAGGATATTCTATGCCATATATTAATGAATCTACATATAATCCTGTTCCACCTACAATTATTGGTATTTTTCCTTTACTAATAATATTTTCTATTGCTTTTTCGGCATCAGTTTTGTAATCTGCTACACTATATCTTGTATCTGGTGATACAAAATCCACCAAATAATGTTTTATTCCTTGCATTTCACTTTTTGTAACTTTTGCTGTTCCTATATTCATATCTTTATATATTTGCATAGAATCACAAGAAATTATTTCTCCATCTATTTTTTTTGCTAATTCTATTGATAATGCTGTTTTTCCAGATGCTGTTGGTCCACATATTACAATTACTTTTGGCTTATTCATTTTTTCTCCATTCTGCAATTAATTTTGCATATTATAATTATTTAAAATCCCTATCTGAGTATTTCTTAAATATACAAATTCCATTATAACTAATAATATAAATATAATTAAAGTCTTTTTTAATTTTCGTGCACATTCTTCTTTATCAATTTCTCCATTTTGACTTTCATTTATTAATCTTGTAATATTAGGTAATAAAATTATCCCATTCATAGGTGTAAATATTGTTACTAATATTTTCAATGCAATTTCTCTGCTTTGACTATTTGGATATTCAATTCCTAATGAAGAAATATTAAATAAAATCATTGTAAATATCAAACATACAATTATTTCAAAAATAAATATTATAATTTTCTTTTTTAAATCCATTCCATTTAATCCATTATAAATAATTATACCTAATACTATAAAAAGTATTATTGATATTACACTAATTAATGCATTCATATATTGACCTTTCTTATTTTCGTGAAAATTTTCTCTCAATATCATATTTAGACATTTTTATCGCTATTGGGTTTCCTTTTGAATTATCAAATGGATCTGCTAATGATAATAATTTTTCTATTATGTTTTGAGTTTCTTCTCTTGTATTATCCATTTTTTCATTTTCAACAACTTTTTTTGCAACTGTTTGTAAAAATTTTTCTTCTATTTCTTTTCTTTCTGTTCTGGCAACAGAATTTATTTCTTGTAAGATTTCTATAAATAATTCTTTTGTTTCCATTTCAACACATATTTCTGGAACCTCTGTTAATTTTATAGTGTCTTCTCCAAATGGTTCAAATATAAATCCTGCTTTATTTAACATCTCTATATTGTCTTTTGCTATTTCCATGTCTTTTTTTGACAATGTTATAACATCTGGCAATAATAATAATTGCGAAGAGTTTTGTTTTTCATTATAATAATTATTTTTTAATACTTCATATAAGATTCTTTCTTTTGCTTTTCTTTGATTCAATATGTACATATCTTGGTTTATTTCTAATATAGAGTAATTTTCAAATGCAATTCCTATAAATTTGTAATTTACTTTTTGGTTTTCTGGAAATTTATCAAATATTGATATATTTTCAACTGGTGTTGTTATATCATCAATATTGTTTTCTTCTTTTTCTATTTTGTTTTGTTCTTCTAATGGCTTTGTTCCAAACATTTTCATGTACATTTCTTCAAATTCTGGTGAAAATCTTGTTTTCTTTTCTTCTACATTTTCTTTTTCTATTTTTTCCTCTTGTATATTTTCATTTTGCACTGGTTGTATTGTTTGTTCCTCTTTTTGTGGAAGCTTATATTGAATTTGTTCTGTTTGTTGTTTATCTTCTTTTATTGGTTCATAAGTATATTTTTCTTCATTTAAGCTTTCACTTACTTGTGGTTCTGATATTTTTTGTACTGGAATATCATATTTAATTTCTTCTTTTTCCTTAACTTTTTTTAGAGAATCTTCATCATCTATTTTTTCAACTTCTTCTACATCTTTTTCTGTTTCTAAATTTGTTACATTATCTTTACTTCCATAAGTTTCATTTAATACTTTTTGTTTTAGTTCTTGCAATTTTCTTAATACTTCTTGATTTTTATCATATACTTCATTTCCAATAAATTTAGAATTTTCAATAATTTCATTTTGTTTTATTTGTGTTTTTTCTACTTTCACTTCTTCTTTTGGAACTTCTTCTTTTACTATTTGTGTACTAACATTTCCTTTTGCTTTTTCTTCAATCAATCCCATTTCTTGAAGTTTTCTTTGATTGTATATTTGTTCTACAATAGTTTCTTTTTTTGGTTGAAATTCATTTTTTTCTTCTACATTATTATTCTCATCAGACAATAGTTTTTCTTTTATTGAATTATATACTGCTTTAAATATTGTATTTTCATTTTCGAATCTTACTTCTAATTTTGTTGGATGAACATTTACATCAACTTTTCTTGGATTCATATCTATATTTAATACTGCAAATGCAAATTTTCCAGATGGTATGTAATCTTTATATGCTCTTTCTGTTGCTGATGATAACACCTTATCTTTTACATATCTTTTGTTTACAAAAAATATTTGATTTGCTCTATTTGATCTTGCTATTTCTGGTTTTCCTATAACTCCATATATATGTATATCTTCTAATTCATAATCTACGTCAATTATAGAATTTGCAACTGTTTTTCCATATAAACTATATATTACTGTTTTTATATCTCCATTTCCATTTGTTTGTATTACTGTTCTTCCTGTATTTATTAGTTTTAAAGCTATTTCAGGATGTGCTAATGCTATTCTTGATATTGCATCTTCTATATATCCTGCTTCTGTAAAGTCTTTTCTTAGAAATTTATATCTTACTGGTGTATTATAGAATAGATTTGTTACAGTTATTGTTGTTCCAACACCTGCTCCTGTTTCAGATTTTTCTATTATATTTCCACCTTCTACAACTATTCTTTGGCCATTTGATTGTGTTGCTGTTTTTGAAACTAATTCTACCCTTGAAATTGCAGCAATACTTGCCAATGCTTCTCCACGGAACCCCATAGATTTTACTGTGCTTAAATCTTCTGCTGATCTTATTTTACTTGTTGCATGTCTTTCAAATGCTATTTCTAAATCATCTTCTGCAATTCCTTTTCCATTGTCTGTTATTCGTATATATGATATTCCACCATTTTTTATTTCTACTGTTATATTTGTTGCTCCTGCATCTATTGAGTTTTCTACCATTTCTTTTATTGCTGATGCTGGTCTTTCTATTACTTCTCCAGCAGCTATTTTATTTATTGTTAAATCATCTAATAATACTATGTTTCCCATATTATTCCTTGCCTTATGTAAATTTATTTAGGTTTATTTTGCTACCTATAAACATGCTTATATTCTATAATAAAAAAATAAAAATAGCAAGTTATCCTTGCTATTTTTTATGATATTTTATGCAAATATTTGTCTTTTTTTAAATGGTAATATATTGTTCGTTTCTTTCTCTACTGCTGAATTTTTCTTTTCGATTCTTGCTTTTTCTTGTGCTATTTGCTTTTTTTGTCTTTCTGCCATTGTCTCACATATTGCTTTTTGATATGTAAAGTGTGTGTCTTGTGCTATTTTTTGCCAATTATAATTTTCTTTTACTTTTATTTTTGCATTTTTTACAATATTATCACATAATTCTGGATTAAATAATAGTTCTAGTATTGAATCTGCAATTGAATTTGGATTTCCACAATAGCTTTTCATTCCTGTTACTTTATGTTCTACAATTTCTCCTAATCCTCCAGCATCTGATACTACTATTGGTCTTTCTGCTAACATTCCTTCAAGTGCTACAATTCCAAATGGTTCATATGTACTTGGAAATACTAAGATGTCTGCTGCTTTATACATTCTTTCTACATCTTTTCCATTCATATATCCTGCAAAATATACTTTATTTGAAATTCCTAAATAATCAGCTTGTGCCTTTAATTCGTCTAACATTCCACCTTTTCCAGCTATTACTAATTTTGCATCATGATATGAATCTAATACTTTTGGCATTGCTGCAATTAGATTTTGTACACCTTTTTCATATACTAATCTTCCCATGAATAATATTATTTTTTCATTATCCATTGCATATTTTCTTCTAAATGAATAATCTCTGTCCATTCCTGTGAATTTATTTAAGTTAACACCATTTGGAACAACATTTATTTTTTCAAATGGTAATCCAAATAGTCTTTGTACTTCACTTTTCATATAGTTACTGTTTACTATTACTTCATTTGCTTCATATGTAAGCATCCATTCTGTATCATTTATGTATTTTTGATTTGGTTCTCTTATTCCACTATTTCTTCCTGCCTCTGTTGCATGTATTGTTGCTACTATTGGGATATCAAATGAGTGTTTTAATGTTTTTGCAGCATTGGCAACTAGCCAATCATGTGCATGTATTACATCAAATTTTCCTTGTTCTGCAATTATTTGACTTGCTTTTTCTACCATATTAAAGTTAAGTTGTAATATCCAATCTATAAAGTTATTGGGTTGTATCATATAATTATCTATTCTATAAACTTTTACTCCTTTGTCATCCTCATAATATGGAACTTCCCCATCTCTATATGTTACTACAGTTACTTCATGACCATCTTTTATTAATCTGTGTGATAAGTCATATACTACTCTTGATATTCCGCCAACTACTCTTGGTGGATATTCCCATGTAAGCATCAATATTTTCATTGATTTTACCCCTTTCTTAAGTTCAGTTTTCTTCTGTTTCAATTATACTTTGTATATTTTATACATAATTTTTGCTTTTGTCTATATTTTTTACAAATTTTTTATATATTTTACATTAATAATTATTTTTTAACATATGTTATAAAATCATATGTTAATTCATTATCTTCATCTTTTTGATTTTCATCTCTTGAAACTTCTTTCCAAACTTCTTCATTAATTCTTGTGAATACTGCATCACCATCGAAATCTTTGTCTACTTCTGTTACATATAATTTTGTTACATATTGCATAAGTAGTCTATATATCATAGCTCCACCTATTACATAGTTTTCATTTTTATCTTCTATATATTGTTGTATTTCAAGCATTGAATGTACAACTTTTGCATTTTGTGTACTTACTCTAAAATCAGGATTATTTGAAAATACAATTACATTTCTCTCTCTTAAATATTTTCCTAGTATGTCATATGTTTTTCTTCCCATTATAACATTTTTTCCTTCTGTTAATTCTCTAAATTTTTTTGATTCTGCTGGTAATTTCATTATTAATTCATCATTTTTTCCTATTACATTATTTTTAGCTTTTGCTACTATTATACTTAACATTATTTTTTCCTCCATCACTTTTATTAGAACATTTATTAATATTCCCATGTCGGAACATATTCTTCTTCATGTTCTCCTAATTCTTGTATATATCCATTTTCTAAATCTAATTCATATAAATAATTTTCTACTTTTTCATATTCTTCTTTTGTTATTTTTCTTGCAATTTCTGGTATTTCTTTAGCCTTATATGTTGGAAAATATTGTGCCATTATACTTACATATACATTTGAATCTATATTTTCTTTAACCCATTTCAAAACTTTTTTACTATTTTGTACTTCATTTGGTAATATTAGATGTCTTATCATTAATCCTTTTTTCATAACTCCATTCTCATCAAGTACTGGTGTTCCAACTTGTCTATACATTTCTTGAATTGCTTTTGTTGCAATTTCAAAATAATTATCTACTTTTGAATATTTTTTTGCTAAATCATCATAATAATATTTTAAATCTGGTAAATATATATCTACATATCCTTCAAGTAATTTTAGTGTTTCTACACTCTCATAGCCATTTGTATTATATACTATTGGAATTTTTAAACCTTTTTTTCTTGCAATTTTTATTGCTTCCACTATATGTAGTGCATATGATGTTGGAGTTACTAAATTAATATTTTGGACATTTCTTTCTTGTTGTTTTATCATTACATTTGCAAGTTCTTCTATTGTTATTTCTTTTCCTCTTCCAAGCTGACTTATTTCATAATTCTGGCAAAATACACAATTCATATTACAATTTGAGAAAAAGATTGTTCCAGATCCTTTTTCTCCACTTATACATGGTTCTTCAAAATTATGAATTGAATATAATGCTATTTTTATTTTATCTGTTGATTTACATCTTCCTGGATTTTTGGTTCTATTAATTTTACAATTATGTGGACATATTGTACAACATTCTAATTCTTTATTCATCTCTATATCCCTCTAAAAAATTCCACTTATTTCTCCATCATTTGAAATATCTATATTTTCTGCTGCAGGAGTTTGTGGTAATCCTGGCATTGTCATTATTTTTCCTGTATATATAACAATAAAACCTGCTCCTGCTTTTAATTCTACATCACTAATATTTATATTAAATTTTTCAGCACATTCTATATTTTTTGCATTATCAGAAAATGAATATTGTGTTTTAGCTATACAAATTGGTAAATTTTCATATCCTAATTTTTTTATTTTTTCGACTTTTTTCATTGTTTCATCACTAAATATTACATTTTCTGCGCCATAAACATTTTGTGCTACTTTTTTTACTTTATCAACTATAGAATCATTTAAGTCATAACAATATTTAATTGTTTGACTTTCTGGAATATTAACTATCTTTTGTGCAATATCTATTGCTCCATTTCCACCTTTTGCCCAACTTTCTACAATACTTACTTCAATATTTCTTTGGGTTAATTCTTCTTTTAAATAATTTAGTTCAACATCTGTGTCTGTATTAAATTTATTTATCGCAACTATTACATTCTGTCCAAAAATATTTTTTAAATTATCAATATGTTTATACAAATTTTTCGTTCCTTTTTTTAATGCTTCAATATTTTCATTTAAAATTTCCTCTTTTGGAACTCCTCCATGATATTTTAATGCTTTTATTGTAGCAACACATATTACAACATCTGGTTTTATTTGTGCTTTTCTACATTTTATATCAATAAATTTTTCAGCACCTAAGTCTGCTCCAAATCCTGCTTCTGTTACTGTATATTCTGCAAGTTCCATTCCTAATTTTGTTGCTATTACAGAATTACATCCATGTGCGATATTAGCAAATGGACCTCCATGTATAATTGCAGGTGTATGTTCTAATGTTTGTACTAGATTTGGTTTTATTGCATCTTTCAATAATACTGCCATTGCACCTTCTGCTTTTAAGTCTTTAGAAAATATTGGCTCTTCTTTTTTATTATATCCTATTATTATATTTCCAAGTCTTTGCTTTAATTCTTCTATATTTTCAGATAAGCATACTATTGCCATTATTTCTGAAGCAACTGATATATCAAATCCATCTTCTCTTGGAACTATTTTACTTTCTCCAGATAGTCCTGTCTGTATTTTTCTTAATTGCCTATCATTTAAGTCTACACATCTTTTCCATACTACTTTTTCTATTTGTAATTTATTCCCATAATATATATGATTATCTATCATTGCTGACAATAAATTGTTTGCAGATGTTATTGCATGTATATCTCCTGTAAAATGCAAGTTTATATCTTCCATTGGAGCTACTTGTGCATGTCCTCCACCTGTTGCCCCACCTTTCATTCCGAAAACTGGTCCTAATGATGGTTCTCTTAATGCTAATATTGATTTCTTTCCAATTTTTCTTAATCCATCTGCAATTGCTATTGATATTGTTGTTTTTCCTTCACCTAAAGGTGTTGGACTCATTGCAGTTACTAATACTAATTTTCCTTTTGAATTTTTATTATATTTTTCAAAATTTGATATTTTCGCCTTGTATTTTCCATACAATTCCACATCATTTTCATCTATATTTGTTTTTTTGGCTATGTCTAATATATTTTCAAGATTTACTTGTTTTGCAATTTCTATATCTGTCATTTTCTCTCATCCTTTCTCATTAATATTATGCAAATAAGCCAACAATAATTCCAAGAAAAGCTCCTACAAATACTTGGATTGGTGTGTGTCCTAGTACTTCCACAAGTTTTTCTTGGACTTGAACATTAGTAAGACCTGGTGTTTCAATTATTCTATTTAGTAATTTTGCTTGTTTTCCTGCTGCTCTTCTTACCCCTGCAGCATCATACATAACAACTAATGCAAAAATTAGTGCAAGTGCAAATATATTAGAATCAAATCCTTCTGCCTTTCCTATCATTGTTGCAATACACATTGCTATCGCAGAATGTGAACTTGGCATTCCTCCAGCTCCTACAATTCTTTTAAAGTTAAATTTCTTTGTTTTTATTAATTCATATATTACTTTAAATGTTTGTATACAAAACCATAATATTAATGGTATATATAAATATCTATTTGTAATCATTTTTTGTAAATCATTCATCATGCTTTTCTCCTATTATTCATTGTTGTTTTCAAAATTTTTTTCTTCTAATTCACCATTTTTTTCTAATAAAATTGTTATTTTCTTTTCAGCATTTTCCAAAATATTATTACATTGTTTTGCAATTTTCATTCCTTCTTCAAATTTTTTTACAGATTCATCTAAGTTTAATTCGCCTTTTTCTAATTCTGTTACTATATTTTCTAAATTTTCCATTGATTTTTCAAAATTATTTTCTTCCATATTTTTGCCTTTCTAAAATAAATATTATTATTTAGTAATCTTTGTTGTGAATACTAATTCTTCATCACCAACATTATTTTGATATGTTACTGTTACTGTTACATTTTTTTCTAATGAACTACCTTTTTTTACTTCAACTTCAACAGTATATCCTTTAGGAAAATTTTCAGAACCATATACATAATGTCCTCCTTTTTTTCCGTCAAAAACAACTTGATTTGAAATTACCCCTTCATCTAATGCTGATATTTGTTTTACACTTTCAATTGCTTGAATGGCTAGATTTGTAGCAATAACTTTTCTGTTTATTTTTTCCTTTACATTTATTGTGTTTGAGATTATAGTAGTTATTAATGGTACAAAGATCATTAATATCGTTACTGCTATACTTGCATCAATTCCTGTTACTCCTTTATTCTTTTTTATTTTTTTTAATATTTTTTTCTCCATGTAACCTTATTAGATTCCTTTCCAATCATTTGTATTACTGATATATAATATATCAATAATCATTAATAAAATCAATAGAAAACACAAAAAAAACGACTAGAAAAATATTCTAGTCATTTATATTATATAATTATTTATTTACTGTTTCTTTTAATGCTTTACCAGCTTTGAATACTGGAGCTTTTGATGCAGGTATTTTTATCTCTTCTTTAGTTTGAGGATTTCTACCTTTTCTTGCAGCTCTTTTTCTAACTTCGAATGATCCAAATCCAACTAATTGAATTTTGTCTCCTCCTTTTAATGCATCAGAAACAACTTCAACAAATGCGTTTAATGTTTCTTCTGTTACTTTTTTTGATTCTCCTGTTTTTGCAGACATTGCTGCTACTAATTCAGCTTTGTTCATTGTGAATTACCTCCTATATATTTTTGTAATAATAATATGTACTTATATTGCAGTATTTAAGCAATATCTGTACTTTTCTGTTTATTTATTCTCCAAAATATTATAAAATCCCTCTTTTTTTTTAATAAATTTTCATTTTTGTTAAAATATTTAAGATTTTATCACCTTTTGGAAGCATTTTTATATCTTCTTTGCTATAAATCTTTAATGCTATTACTGACATTAAATATATTATAACTGCAAATATTATTGAAATTATTGTTGCTTTATTTCCATGTAAAAATGTATTACTTAGTAAATTATATATTGTATATGAGCATACTCCCATTATTCCAGCTGCAATTCCTGGTTTAATAACAAATTTCTTAAATGGTAAATCTAATTTTATATATTTTTGTAATACTATAAATACTATTGCAAATGCTGTTGCATGACATGCAATTGTTGCAATTGCTGCTCCATATACATTTAATGCTGGGATTCTTAATAAAATTAAATTTAAAATTAATTTAACTACACATCCAGCTCCTAATGCAAATGCTGGTATCATTACTTTTCCAAATCCTTGTAATGCTCCACTTATTGTTTGGTTTAATATTGAGAATATTACACCAATTGCAACAAGTTGTAATAATACTGCACCTTCATTAGCTCTTGGGTATAATAAGTTTAAAATTGGTTGTGCAAATACAACTAACCCTACTACACATGGAAGTCCAATTAACATTGATGTCATTAATGAAAATGATACTCTTTTTGTTGCTGTTTCATGATCATTCTTTGCTTTAGCAGCTGATATTGCTGGTACCAACGCTGTTGAAAATGCAATATTTATTGCTAGTGGTAAATTTGTTATTGTATCAACTTTTCCACCTAATATTCCATATAATTTTTTTGCCACATCTGATGATAGATATGTGTTTAATATTCTTTTTACTGTAAATGAATCTATGTTTTTATTAAAGGATGTCATTATTGAACTTAATGTTAATGGAATTGACACCATTAAGATTTTCTTTACAATTGTTTTTACATCTTCATATTTATAATTTACTGTTTGTGCAATTTCATTTCCAATTTCTTTTCTTTTTGTTCTATAATATATAAACATATATGCGAAACTTGAAAATGTTGCTATTGTTGTTGCTACATTTGCTCCTGCAGCCATCATTTCTGTTGAAGTTGATGTTATATATGCAACAATTTCTACTATTACTATAGTTAATACTGTTTTAAATATTTGTTCTAATGTTTGTGCTCTTGCTGTAATCTTTAATGTTCTTCTACCATTAAAATATCCTCTAAATACAGATGATATTGATACAAAAAATATTGCTGGTGATAATGCAATTAATGTTAATTCTGCTTCTGGAATTTGAATCCAATTATATGCAATTGTATGTGCTCCAAAAAATAATAACATTGTTCCAATTGCGCCAATTATTCCAAATGTTGCTAATGCCACTTTAAATATTCTATTAGCACCTTTATTATCTCCTAATGCTAATCTTTCTGAAACTAATTTAGATATTGCATTTGGTACACCTATTGATGAAATTGTAAGTAATAATGCATATATTTGATATCCACTAATATATATTGCATTTCCTGCATCTCCAAAACCATCTCTATTTGTTAAATATAATGTATATATTAATCCCAAAACTTTTATCAAAATTTGAGAAAACATTATAGTCATTACACCTTGCATAAAACTTTCTTTTTTTACTTTTGTTTTTTCTTCAGTCATTTTGTCCTCCTAACTATCAATTCAATCTTGTAAATTATATACATAAAAACCAAAAATATCAATAACTTTAATAAAATTCATTGACAAAAATCACATTTTGTATTAAAATATTTGAGTGAATATTGAAATATGATTTAAATTTGAACTTCTCCCCGGTAGTTTAAAATTTAAATTTCATATAAATAAAATTAAAATTTTAAATAGGAGGATTAGTACTACCATGAACAATGTTACATATAGTGCAAAAAAATCAGAAGTTGAAAGAAAATGGTATATAATCGATGCTACAGACAAGCCACTTGGTAGAGTTGCTACTGAAGCTGCTAGATTACTTAGAGGAAAACATAAACCAACTTTCACACCAAATATTGATACAGGTGATAATGTTATCATCATTAATTGCAAAGACGCAAAATTAACAGGAAATAAAATGAATTCAAAAATTTACAGACATCATTCAGGATATATTGGAGGAATGAAAGAAACTCCAGCTGCTGTAATGATGGCAAAAAATCCAGAAAAAGCTATGATGTTAGCTGTTAAAGGAATGTTACCACATACTTCTTTAGGAAGACAAATGGCAACAAAATTAAGAACATTTGCTGGAAGCGAACACAATCTTCAAGCACAAAAACCAGAAATTTGGAATTTTTAATTTAAGGAGGAACAATAATGGCTAAGTCAAATAAAATAACATACTTAGGTACAGGTAGAAGAAAAAGTTCAGTAGCTAGAGTTAGATTAGTTGAAGGAACTGGAAAAATAACAATAAACGGAAAAGATATCGAAGAATATTTCGATTTAGATACTTTAAAAGTTATTGTTAGACAACCATTAACAGTTACAAATACATTAACAAAATATGATGTTGTTTGTTCTGTTTATGGTGGAGGTGTTACTGGTCAAGCTGGTGCAGTTAGACATGGTATCGCTAGAGCTTTAAACGAAGCTAATGCTGAATACAGACCTGCTTTAAAATCAAACGGATTCTTAACAAGAGATTCTCGTATGAAAGAAAGAAAGAAATATGGTCTTAAAAAAGCAAGAAAAGCACCTCAATTCTCAAAGAGATAGAAATTACAAAAACTTGGAATTTTATTTCCAAGTTTTTTTCTTTTATATAAAAATAAAAAATATGCTCTCTCCTATTTGAAAGCATATTTTTTATTTTTTTTACATTGATTCGAACATAAATCCACCCATGTATACTTGAATAACTGGTACTAATACTACAACTACGAAGAATATTAATACTACACCAACTATTGAATAAACAACTTGTGGCATTATTGCTGTTACTTTATCTATTGTATTTTTTATATCCATATTCATATATTCATTAAGTTTTTTCAACATCTCTGGCAAATCTGTTTGCATACCTATTTTCAACATCTCTGTATGCATTGATGAACATAGGCCTGAATCTTCAAATGGTTGAATCCATGAATTACCAGCTAGCATATTGTTCATTGATGTTTCAATAATAGCCAGCATTACCTGATTGTTAGTAATATTTTTACTTACATCTAATGCATCTTGAATTCTCATTCCATTTGATATATTTAATTCTAATGCTTGAATTAGTCTTGAAAAATCCAATAAAAATATTAGGTTTCCAAAAATAGGCATTGTATATTTAAAATAATGGAAATTATACCTTCCTCTTGGTGTATTTATATAGAAAAGAACTGCCCCTACAATAGCTGCAATTGCTACTGTTGGAATTGGCCAATATATCATTGCCTTATCCAAAAATCCTTTAAACCAAAGAGTGACTGGAGGTAATTTCGCACTTGATCCCATTTCTTTAAATAAATTTTCCATTTGTGGTACTGCAACTAGTGTTCCTACAACAAGCATTATTATAATACCAACAAATTGTAAAATATTAGGTATTAATATTTTCTTTATCTTTTTGGTTAATTCTGTTGATTCTTCCAAATATCTTACAGCTTGTTCCAATGAGTTTGATAGTGAACCAGATAACTCCCCTACCTTTATCATATTTGTATATATGTATGGAAATACATTTGAATAATATTCCATTGTTGAATACATATATTCACCTGCTTCAAGACCGGCAAGAATATCTTCAAGAATTCCCTTAAAAGTTGGATTTTCTGTACTACTTATTATTGTTGATAATGCATGGATATTATTAAAGTTTGCCTTTTTTAATAAATAAAAGTCTTGTGAAAATATTACAATATCTCTTGTTGTTACTTTTTGATTCATTTCGAAATATTTTTTTATAGAATCTGCAGTTTTTGGTTTGTTTTTGGCTTCTTTCTTAGTTTTTATTTGAGCCATATTAACTTCTTTAAATATTTCTTTTGTTTGAGCCATATTTTTTCTTTGTTTATTTTTTCTTAAAGATATTCCTACTTGGGTAATGTCTATTGGCATAATATTGTTTTCCTTTAGCTTATCAATAACTTTTTGCTTACTATCCATTTCAATTCTATTACTGATAACTTGTCCTTTTTCCGTTACACCTCTATATTTATATACTGGCATTTTTTCGCCTCCCTCTAGTTATTCATATACATGCTTTTACCTTTTTTTATTCTTAATTGCATAATGGTTCTATTTAATACTTCTATATTCTTTTCTTCGATTTGTCCTTTTGCTTGTTCAAGTGTTAATTTATCATCTATAAATAATTGTGATAATGATGTTATTAAGCTTACAC
>OIZX01001048.1_pt1 | contig 15609 bp, 2 predicted proteins | sample 1588621 | NCBI WGS metagenome assembly OIZX01 (sample SAMN03283276) | human gut metagenome | biome: human-associated habitat; material: feces | host: Homo sapiens | place: Peru | collected 2012
TACAAAATACTTTATTTCTTCATAATTGGTAGATTTTATTGCTGATTTTGAGAATGTCATTGTTGTTTGAATATTTTTATTCTTTTCTTCATCTATCATTATTCCTTCATTAAATACCAAAGAATATGTACCTGTTACACTTAATTTTGAAAGATTTATATAAAATGTCATACTTCTTGGTATTTTTGTTACTTTGCTGATGCCGGAAACATTTATTCCGACATCACTTGTAACATCTTCTCCATCTCTATATACTTTTACATCATTTGTTGTAATATGACTATTTTCTAAATCTAGATATCTATCTATTGTTTCTACATTTACTGTTGCACTATAAGATTGGTTATCCAAATAATTTACATTTATTCCTTTATATTTTATTCTTGGTTTTACATCATCAACCATATATATTAAAGTCGTTTCTTCATTATATTTTCCATTTTCATCATATATTGAACCTTCTTTAAATATAAAGCTAAATTTAAATTCATCAACATAGTCTTGAATTGTTATTGAATATTTATATCCATAATTTGTAAATATTGGTGTACTTAATTTCCAATCTAATGTATCTGTAACATCATCTCCGTTGTCATCAATTATTCGAATTTCATCTTTATCTATTATTGCAAGATTGTTTCCTTTTTCATCTTTTTCAGATTTATTTGTTTTAAAGAATCTATCACTTGTTTCAAAACTAATTGTTGCCGTTTGTTTAACATAATCATATACTACTGTATTGTTGTCAGTATATATCTTTGGATCTACAAAGTCTATAATTGTAGCATCTTTTATATTTTCTGTTTCTTTGTCTTCACATATTATTATATATTTTGAGTTATTACTATTTCCTGATGAATCAAAGAATTTCCCTTCTGGTATTGTTATCTCTAATGTTCCACTATATCTTGTATATGGTTCATTTACTTGTCTTTCAATTTCAAAGTTTGATAATACAACTGTATATTCAAGTCCTATAACTCTGTTTTCATCATCTAATATTTCTTTTGTTGAATATGTTCTTGTAATATTTTCTCCTACTGATTTTCCGTCTACTTTAATTTCTAAAGAACTTCCTTCAAATGTATTTCTTGCATAGTTCGTATCTGTTACTTTGAACTTGAATGTTACTGTTTTGTTTTCCTTATTTATTATTGGACTTTGACCATTTTCATATATATATGTTATTTCTGGTTGAATAAAGTCTACTATGTTATTATTAAATCCATTATCTTCTTTCCAATCTGGATTTCCTGCATATATTATTGTTTCTTCATTTCTGTTTCCAGATGTATCATGTACTGTTCCTTCATCAACACTAATTTTTACTTCTCTATCATTTATTCCGAAGTTACCTAATATTAGTTTATATATTTTATATGTTTCTGTTTCTTCTACAAGATTTAATTGTTTTGCTATTTCTGATTTTTCAACATCTTTTACATATACATGTATATAACTTGTATTATATGTTAGTTTTCCATTTTGCTCTTTACTCAATTTATCAAATAAATATTGTTTATCACTTAATTTTATTTGTAGCTCAACTGTTTTATTTGTTCTATCTATACTACTTGTATGATATGTAATTTCTGGTTTTATAAAGTCTACTACATTTTCTTTAAATGCTGTATATATTCCTTCTGAATCTCCATCTTCAACCCAATTTGTATTTCCAACATTGATCATTGTTAAGATGTTTTTATTTCCAGATGTATCTTCCAATGTATTTGGTGCTAGTTGAATTTGAGTTTTTCCACTATATTCTTCAAAATTACTTAATACTACTTTATAAATTACTGATGTATTATTTGATTGTACTTTTGTTATTTGTTTTTGAATTGTTGGTATTTTAGTTCCATCTATAAATACATCTATATCATTAGCTGTTAAACTATCTTTTGATAAATATTTATCAGTTCCTTTAAGTTGTACTTCAACTGTATTATTATTTCTGTTTATAGTACTATTATAATAACTCCATATTGGATCTACAACGTCTACGATAACTGGATTATCTTCATCATCTCCATCATCATAATCTATTGTTATTGTTGTTGCTAAGTTTTGATTTCCTGATGTATCTGTTACTAATCCTTTTTCAAATATTAATTGTACAGGTCCACTATAATTCTTATATTCTTCTCCGTCTAAAATCTTATCTAATTCAAAGTTTGAAATATTTAGAACATAGTCTTTTACTCCATTTACTGCATTTGATGAATTTAAGTTGATTTTTAATTGTTCTGTAATATCTGTTCCATCTACTTTTATTCTAATTTTCTTATTATCTACTGATAATTCATTTCCTTCTTTTAATAAATTTTCATATACATAATTTTCATTTAATTTAAATCCAACTGTTAAAACTTTTTCTTTATAATTAATATCTGGGTTTGCTGTTTTACTTACTCCTGAATATTTATATGTAAATGATGGTTTTGTAAAGTCTACAATGTTTTTACTAAATGCATCATATTTTCCATCTGCATCTCCTGCTTCAGTCCAATTTGGATTTCCTACATTTATTGTTGTTTCTTTATTTGTATTTCCATATTTATCAGTTATTGTACCTGTAGAAATTACTATTTGTGTAACTCCTTCTCTCTTTTCAAAGTTTCCTAATGTTAATTCATATACAACTTTTTGAGAATCCTCAGAAATCTTTCTTAATTCTTTTGTTATTGTATTTATTTCTTCTCCATTCATTAACACTTTTATCTTATTTTCATAATTTTCCATTAAGTTATTTGTATCATAATATTTATCACTTCCTGTAATTTGTAGTGTTACTGTTTTAGAGTTTCTATCAATACTACTTATTTTATATAACCACACTGGGTCAACAACATCGACTATAACTGAATTTTCTTCATCATCTCCATCATCTGTATCTATTGTAATTGTTTTAGAGATATTCTTATTTCCTGATAAGTCTTCTATTATTTCACTATTGAATAGTAATTGTACAGGTCCACTATAATCTGCTATTTCTTCTCCAGTTTTAACTTTTGGTTGTTCTAGACCTGCAATTACTAATCTGTATTTTTCACCAATCTTTTGAGAATTTCCATTTATTTTGTCTGTTATGTCTTCAACTTTGGTTAATGTTTTTGTAATATGTGAATTTGCTTCTTCTTCACCATCTACTTTTACAGTTATTAAGTTTGCATTTTCGTCTGTTCTTAATTGTGTAGATTTAAAATATTTGTCTATTACATCAAATTCTACTGTTACTGTTTTTGTAATATAATCTATATTTGGATTTTCTTCTTTTTCTACATTTGAATATTTATAGTTTATTTGTGGTTTTACTATATCTGCAAACATTGTTCCTTCTGTATTTTGTTTAATCATGTTTTCGTCTTTTAATAATATATTTTTCCATTTGTATTTTTCTGTTGCATTTTCGTCATCTATTGCTATTTCGCTTAAATTTTGGTTTCCATACTTGTCAACTAATTTTTGTGCAGATATTTTTAGTTTTATATTTCCACTCCATTCTAAATATTTTTTATCATCAACTCTAGTATTTTCTCTCCAATTTGTAATTGAAACTGTATATTTATTAGAATTTGTTTTATCTTGTACAATTTCTATACTTAAATCTTTATCAGTGTCTTCATAATCATCAAAATATACCTTTATATCATTCTTTGTTAATGTATTTGTTACCTCAGAAGTATATATGTCTGTATCTGTCTTTCCTTCAATTACTGCCTTTATTCCTGATATTTTACCATTTGAATCTTTAATATATGTTCTTTCTGCAAGCTTCCATTCTGGTCTATATATAGGATTAATTTTTGCATTTGTTATTATTTTTTCTTTTGATGTTGTGTTTGGTTTGAATGAATATAAATTAGAATATATTGATTCAGGTGCTAAAAATGTTAATTTATTATCTTTACCACAATTTGTTGCAAAATTATCATATGTTTTTCCTAAGCTTGTGAACATTGGTCCCATATCTATTTGTGTCATTGACTCACTTCCACAATTTTCAAACATTGCTTTGGTATTTTTTACATTTGCTGTATTGAAATTATCTCCTAAGTCTAACTTAGTTAATTTATTTCCAAAGTTTTTGAACATTGCTTCCATATTTACAACTTTTGAAGTTTTGAAATTTTTACCAATATTGAATGTTGTCATTTTATTATATCCTAATCCTTCAAACATTCCTTCCATAGAAGTTATATTTGTTGTATCGAATTTATCTGGTATTTCAAATGTTGTCATTGCATTATATCCTGTATTATAGAACATATAATCCATTTTTCTAACTGTTGTTCCTGTTTCTAGTCTATCTAAGTTTTCGATTGTTACTTGTGATTTACATTTTGCCCCATATCCTATATTTGCAAATAAATAACTTGAATCAACATTAAAGTCTATATCATAATTACTTCCTATGTGTACTGTATATGGTGCTTGTGTTTCATCATACCAAGCATATATTACAGCCTCTCCATCCCAAACTACGTCTTCATCATTCCATGTTCCTGTTGCTTGTCTATGTCCTGAAGCTGCTACTGACCATTTTGTTGATGTTTCTTTCATTTTTTTTGTGTCATTTTCTACTATGATTTTTTCAATATCTTGTCTTTGTATTGGACCACCTAAAAATGGATCTGTTGGCTTGTATTCATATCTATTTTCTTTTTCTATATATGCTACTTTTAATGCATTTACAATTGCAAACATTGTTGCTTTATTTTTATTTGTATGTTCATCTATTACTACTCCTGATGGTAAGAACATATATACTGTATTTGGATTTTGTGTTATTCCTGTTATATATATTTCAAATGTTATACTCTTTTTGTCTTCTGCCATCTTAATATTTTCTAGAACTACATTTAAGCCTTCCTGGTCTGTAATGTCTTTATCTTCACATATAAGTCTAACTTTTTTAATATTTATTGCTTCTTGTAATTTTGTTATTGTTTCTGTTTCGTTTAATTGATATTTATCACTTGCAATTACAGATAATCTAATTGTTCCGTTTACTATATCAATATCTAATCCTTTTCTTCTAACATATGGTGAAACAACGTCAACAATTTCTCCATCTGTCTTATTTCCTGGCAAATCAATTCCTGATGTAATTATTGTATTAATATTTCTCAAACCATTTTTGTCTTCAATACTATTTGAATTTATTGCTATTGTTAAAATACCACTATAGTCTTCTCCATTATTAGGATCTTGTTGTAAATTTGAAAATACTAATTCATATTTCTTTCCTACTATTATGTCTTTACCATTTATTCTATTTTCTATTTCAGATATTTCGTTTAATTCTATTGTTACAAGACCTTTTTCCTGTGCTTCTAGCAAGTTTACTCCATCAATTTGAGCAACTCCTATGTTGTCCAATGTTAGGACACTATTCTCATTAAAATATCTATCTGTAATATCTATTGTCATTTTGAATGTTTTGTTTTGATTATTTATATCTGAAGTTATGTATTTATATGTGATTGTTGGTTTTATATAGTCTACATCTCCACCTATTAATGTCATTTTATCATTTCCATTTCCAGTTTTATCTTTTATTGTATTTTCTGGTATATCTGCTGTTACATATCCACTCCAGTCAATAAACTCTCTATCATAATTTACTTCTGTTCTTTTTTGTTCAAATTTTGATAATATTAATTTGTATGTTCTTACAACATATTGAACACCTGTATTTGTTGTTTTATGTTCATCTAAATATGTTAAATTCTTTTCAAGGTTTGCTTCTAATCCATCAACATATGTTGTAATATCATTTGCAGTTAATGTTGTATTTTCTGTAGAATCAAAATATTTATCTATTGCTTTAAATTTTAGTGTTTTTGTTTTATTAGTGTTGTCATAATTTTTCTCATCTTGTGTTAATTCTATTTGTTCAATTCTAGGTTTTATAAAATCTACCATTCCAACATTTAATGTTGTCTCTATATTCTTATTATCTGATTTGTCTACTAATGTGTCTGCTGAAATTTTTATGTCTATATTACCACTCCACTCTAAATATTCTTTTTTAGCTTGTTTTTCTGCTTGCTCAAAACCTGATAATTTTACTCTATATTTAACTCCATAATTTTTATTTCCATCTTCTCTTTTTTCTGTTACTAATACTCCATATTGACTTTCACCTTTAAAATATTCAAATTCTACTTTTATGTCTCTAGCTTCTTCTTTGTCTACTATTGGTAATATATCTTGAGGTGTTAATGTATTACTTACATAATATTTATCTGTTCCTATAATATCTACATATACATAACTTTCTTCTAAACCTTTTTCAAAGTTTTTATTATGTGTTTCTACATTTTCAATTCTCCAAATTGGTTTTACAACATCTACTATTACTGGATTTTTATTATCACCTTTTGGTTCATCTATTCCTATTGTTATTGTTTTTTCAATGTTCTTGTTTCCTGATAAGTCTATTGCTTTATTTGCTGGAATTATTATTGATACATATCCACTATAATTCTTATATAATTCTCCCATTTCTTGTTCTAAATTCTTTACTTCTAATGTATATGTTATTCCTTTTCCATCTTTTCTTTGTGTTTTGGTTAAAGAATTTTTTACGTTATTTATATTAACATTTTCCCATTTTGATGTTGTTTCATTATATACTTTTAATATTAAATCTTGTAATGTTAACCCTTCTGATGAATAATATTTATCAACTACATCAAATCCTACTGTTAATATTCCATTTGTTTTATCTATTTGTGTATTTGAATATTTATAAATATATTCTGGTTTAATGAAGTCTGAATATAATGTTCCATCTGTGTTTTTGTCTATTTCTCCATCTTTAATTGTATCTAATAAATTTCCATTTCCATATATATCTAGAGCTTGTCTTCTATCAATTTCTATACTTACATTTCCACTCCATTCTCTATATGGCTTGTTTTCTTGTAGTATTGATTGTTCAAAATCTGTTAATGTTATTGTATAATATACACTTCCATTTTCTTCTTTTAAAAATGTAACATCTTTTTTTACATTTGTTCCATCATCTGCAAGTTCTTCATCTATATATATTTTTATTGTATCTTTTGTTAATTTACTTGTTGTTTCTTTATATGTTGTATTATTTCCTGTTGCCTTTACAACTAATGTTAATGTTTTATTTAATTCATCTATTGAACTACTATATTTACTCCATACTATTTTGTATTTACAGTTTATTGTTCCTATTTCATAATTTATTAAAACTTCTGAATTTGGATTTAATCTTAAATTATTTATATCAGAATATATTGCTTCACCACAATATATTATACATCCGGCTGTTCCTGTATTTTGCAACATTGCTTCATTTGTTTCTGGAATATTAGTAAATGCTGGTCCTAAGTCTAAAATATTTAATTTATTAGAATTACTAAACATATAGCTTACATCTGTTGCTGAATTAGTATAAAATTTTTCTTTTAATTCAAGTTGTCCTAAACTACTACAATTGCTAAACATATGATTCATATTTGTTACTTTACTTGTATTAAATTTTTCTTTTAAGTCTATTGTTCCTAACGTACTACATCCATTAAACATATATGACATATTTGTTACTTGTGTTGTATCAAATTTTTCTCTTAGATTAATTGTATTTAATTTACTACAATTGTTAAACATATATGACATGTTTGTTACTTTTTCTGTATTAAATTTTTCTTTTAAGTCTATTGTTGTTAATTTATTACAATTATTAAACATATATGATGCATCTAATACATTTGATGTATCAAAGTTATTTCCAAAATCTATTGTTGTTAAGTTTATACAATTTTGAAACATTTTGCTTATATTTGTTACTTTATTTGTATTAAATTCTTCATTTAATGTGATATTTTTTAATGTTGAACATCCTCCAAACATTTCTTGCATGTTTCTTACATTCTTGGTATCAAATTTTGAAAAAAACGTTATTTCTTGTAGATTTGCACAATTAGTAAATATATATTCCATATTTACTGAATTTATTGTGTTTAATAGATTAATATTTTCTATTGTTGTTATTCCAGTATTTGCAAATAAATAACTTGTGTCTCTATTTACATATATATCAAAATCACTTCCGATATAAACTTCGTATTTTCCATTTCCATCTTTATCTTCATATCCTGCAATTATTGTAGAACTTCCTACAGCTGAAACATCATAATAATTTCTTCCTATTACTTCACTTTTACTTTTTACGAATGTTATTTTTTCTATATCTTTTCTTTTTATTCCATCTATATTTAAGAATTTACTATCTTCTGTTTTTTCTGTATTTGTTGGTCTTAATACATCAAATACTATAAAACTTTTTTCTTCATTTTCATTTTTTGTTTCGTCTATTATTGTTCCTTTAGGTATTGTTATTTTTACTTGTTCTATATTTTCTGTTGCTGTATATATTTCGACTTCATATGTAATTCCATATTGAACTTCTTTTGTTACCCCATCTATTGTTCTAGATTCCATTAATTTTTTTCCTGGATGTATTGTTACTTTTACATTTGAGTTTGCTTCTTTTGCATTTACATATACTTTAAAGTTCTTTTTTAATTCTTCACTTGTGGCATTGTATGTTCCTGGTGCAATTGTGTCTGAAGCATAATATGTATCAGATCCTCTTAATGTAAATTTCATTGTTGCTATATTATTATCATTTAATTCTAGTTTTCTGTTTTCTGTTTCCCAAATCGGATTAACAAAGTCTACTATTTTACTTGAATCTGTTGCAATATTAGGATTATAGTCAATATAATCTCCTATGTTATATTCATTTCCTTCAGAGTCTATAATTTTATTATCACTTTCATTTGTTGTCCACCTTAATTGTGATGTTCTTCCTTTGTTTGTTACTGAATATGTTTGATTACTACTTGTTTTTACTAAATATCCATTTTCTGAGGTTTGTAATTTATAATTGTTTTCTCCTAATTTTTTGTTTAGTTCTTTTACAAATTCGTCTGTTTCTAAATATTCTGTATTGCTTTTTGATAATGCATTTTGTGCAGCTTCTTGTATCTTTTGTTTTGTTGTTAATTTATTACTATTTATTCCAATTATCAATATAAAAATCAAAAATAACAAAAATACTACATTTATAAGTCTTATTTTTATTATTTTTTTTTCCTCTTTTTCTTTCATTTTTTCTCCCATTTTTTCTTTTTTTCTTGTTATTTTTTCTGCCTTTATTATACCAATCTAATTAATTAAAATCAACATTTTTCGAGATTTTTTTACTGTTATTTTTTGGAGTTTTTGTGTTTCTTTTTACGTCAAAAGTCATTGCGCAAAATGGTTATACTGCACAATGTTCAATAATTGTTAAAACATCTATAAAAACAATAAGGATAACAAATGAAGGAAAAATAGCTTTAAATGGCCTTGGAAGTACAACCAAAATAGATGTAACAGTAACACCTTTTACAACAACAGAAAAAATAGTTTGGAAAAGTTCAAATGAAAATGTGGCTAAAGTAGACGAAAATGGAACTGTAACTGCAATAGATTCAGAAAAAGTTACAATTACTGTACAAAATTCAAGTGGAAATGTAAAAGCATCTATTAATGTTACTGTAATATATGTAGATAGTTTTACTGATGAGTTTTACACCTTGAATGGAGCTAGTGCAGGTTGGATGACAATTGGATCAGAAAAAACAATTAGTAGTGAATGAAAGATGATTTCTAAAATAGAAGGTTCTGCTAGTTTTTGGTTTATTAAAAGACCTTGGGGAATAAATGCGGGACTCGCAATAGATGTATATGATGGAACAAACTAGGAAACTTTATGGGATAGCTATAAGAACTTTGATTTTGACATTGGTGCACCAAATAGAGAATATTCGGCTTCTGTATCTAAAACTATAAATAATAACAAATTATATAAAAAAATAAGAGGAAGATTGCATTTGTCACATGACATTTGGAAGGTGCGGTGATAATTTTGGAGCTTATTATGGTATTAAAGTATATTATAAATAGTGATTAACTTTAAAATTTAATAAATAAGTGTATTACTTTTATAAAAATAAAAAATGTTGAAGTAGCTATTAAAATAACTACTTCAACATTTCTCTTATTTTAACTAATAATAAAATGTTAAACTTCCACTAACTTCTCCATAAACGTCTAAACTACCAATACCATATCCGAGACCTGTACTCATATATATACTTATTTTCCAATTTGTTCCTCCATCTAAGTTAACAGTTTCAGTACTATCTTCTGATGGATTATTACCAAAGCTTCCATCTAAATTATCTTCCCATGTATGTGAACCATTGCCAGAATATGTAAATGTTATTTTTCTATCTCTCCAAGCGTTACTTAAGGAGCTTTTTGTTTTTATTGTTACTGATTTAGCACCAGCTTCAATTTTTCCACTCCAATCTGAAAAATAACCTTCTCCTCCTCTACTGTGAGCAGGAAGTGTTACATATACCTCTTTTGTTACAGTAACCTTAACTGTGCCAAGAATCCTTCCATCATATCCTTTTACTGTAATTGTTGTAGTTCCCACTTTATTTCCTATTATTACAGCAGATGTTGCATAGTACTTGTCTTTTTTAAACCAATTTTTCTCTACCTCAACTACTTCCCAAGTTCCAGATGAACTTTCTACACTTGCTATTTCTGGATTACTGCTTATCCATTCTAATTTTTCAGTAGGTTGTTTTTCTGTTATATCTACAAGAGCAGAAATAGTTATTTTTGAATTTATATCAACAGAATAAGATGCTGAAGAAGAAACTATATCATTGCCGAACCACCATTTTTCCAAAAATTTTATTTCTTTTACAGTTGTCATTACTAATACAGAACATTGTGCAGTATAACCATTTTGCGTAGTAACTGTTATCGTTGTTGTTCCATTAGCAATTCCTGTAACAAGACCATTTCCATCAACTGTAGCTATACTATTATTATCACTTTTCCAAGATAAATTCAAATCAGTATTTGCATTACTTGGTTGTATTGTAGCATTTAATTTTACTGTCTTATTATCTGAAATTAAATCTATTATTGCACTTTCTTTATCTAGTACAACTCCTGATGGATATATTAAAATAAACTTCCATTTTGCATATAAATTTATTGTAGTTCCATTAGCACTTGTCAAATTACTTATCTCTTGTTGATTTTGATATACCACTTCTCCATTAGCACTTGTTGACCATCCAATAAATTCATATCCATCTTTCTTGAATCCATTTGCTGATAAACTATATGTTGCACCATATTTGCATTCCATATTTGTCATACTTCCACTAGTATTTCCGTTTCCGTTAAATACTATTTGATATGTTATTGCTGTCCATTGTGCATATAATGTTATATTGTCAGTATATATCCATTGTTTTGAAGATGTCCAATAACCGTTTGCATTTACATTGCATTTTCCATTTGAACCATATACTTGTATTCCACCTGATGTAGATGTATACCATCCACTAAATATATATCCAGTTTTTGTTGGATTTAATGCACTTACATCATTATTTTGAGTTGATGAATATACTACTTTTTTTGTATCTTCTTGTATTGTTCCACCATTTGCATTAAATGTAATTGTATATTCTTCTTCTTTCCATACCGCATATAATGTAATTTTACTTCCATTTTGTGATGAAAGATTTACTACAGATTCACTATTTGAATATTGTTTTGAACCATTTGCTTGTGTTGACCATCCAACAAATTCAAATCCAGTTCGCTCAAATCCATTTTCTGTTAATTTTTTAGCCTCATCATATGTATGAGAACTTTGTGGTGTTGAACCACTTGTACTTCCATTTCCATTATATGTTATTGTATATGTTATAGGTGTCCATTGTGCATATAATGTTATATCATCTGTATATACCCATTGATTGTTACTATTCCAGAAAGTATTCGAATTTGCATTACTACTTCCATTATTTTTATATATTTGTATTCCTTCTGTTCTTTCTGTATACCAACCATTAAATATATATCCAGTTTTTGTTGGATTTAATGAACTTACATTATTATTTTTTGTTGAATTATATACAACCTCTTTCGTATTTTCTGTTATATTACCTCCATTTGCATCAAATGTTATTGTATATGTTTTTTCTTTCCAACGTGCATATAATTTTAGTGAATTTAATGTATATATCCATTTTCCTTCTTCATCCCAATAATTGGTTCCTATTATTCCTTTTCCATTAGTTCCATATACTTGTGAACCTCCATTTTCTGAAGTATACCAACCTTCAAATGTATATCCTTGTCTACTTGGAGCTAATTCACTTACATTATTATTAATTGTTGACTCATATCGTGTAATATATTGAGTTTTTTCATTTGTTTGTTCTCCATTTACTATAATATTTCCTCCATTTGGATAAAATACTATTTCTGTAGGGTTTGCTTCCCATATTGCATAATATGTTTTATCTTCTGTTATTGTAACTGTTGTTCCAACTGTTCCTGAAGCATCAACTGTTGTGTCTGTTGGATTTTCAGACCATCCAAGTAATGTGTATCCATTTCTTGTGGCTGCTGGTAATGCAACATTTTCTAAATAGTTTTCTGTTATATGATAATTTTCAGTACTTTCACCATTTATTTTTATACTATTATCACTTGAATTTCTATTAAATGTTATTGTATATTTATTTATTTGCCATATTGCATATAAATTTGTTGAATTTGCAACAATATCACTTACAGAATATGTCTTTCCTGGCTGATATTTTACTACATCTGATCCCGCTTCTGTAGCCCATCCTTTAAAAGTATATCCATTTTTTTGAATTACTGGATATCCGTTTGTATTTTCTTGTATTGGCATTGTTATTGTATCACTTGCATATTTTTGATATGAAATTTGTTCAATTTTATTTCCATTACCATATACAAATGCTCCACCATTTCCATTTAATATTATATCAAATTTATTAGCTTTCCATATTGCATATAATGTTATATTTCCTTGTACTGTATATTCTTTTCCAGCTTCATATTTTGCAGTTGCTGATGATGCTCTTATATCCCATCCAACCAATGTATATCCTGGTCTTGTTGCTTCTGGTAATATTATATCTGAATTAAAGTTTGCACTTATTGTTTCAGTTTCTACAATACCACCATTTCCGTTAAATGTTATTGTATATTTGTCAGATGTCCATATTGCATATAATGTTATATTATCTTGTATTTCATAATTTGTTTTATATTCTCCCAATATAGCATTAATATTTGTTGCCCAACCTGTAAATGTATATCCTTCTCTTGTTGCTGTTGGCAATGTGATGTTTGTTAAATAGTTATTAGTTATTGATTTTATTGAATCTGTTGAATCTCCTATTTGACCACCATTTGCGTCAAGTACTACTGTATATCTCTTAGTATTCCAAACTGCATATAATACTTTGTTTTCTTTTATTACATATGTATTAGTATATTGTGGTTGAGTTGCCTTAGCGTCTTCTGACCATCCTAATAATTCATATCCTTTTCTTGTTGCTTCTGGTAATCTTATTTCTGTATTATATGTGCCTTCTATTGTATTTTGATTTACAGTTCCTTCTCTTGCATTAAATGTTACTGTATATGTGTTTATTGACCATATTGCATACAATGTTGTATTTCCTTTTATTGTATATTTGCTATTTGTACTATATGTTGCTTTAGTTGCTTCTTGGTTTTCATCCCATCCTAACAATGTATATCCTGGTCTTTCTGCTATTGGAAGATCTACTTTTGTATTATAGTCTTCTATTACTGATTCTACCTTTGTTGTACCACCATTTCCATTAAATGTTATTGTAAATTGTTCAGGTTTCCATACTGCATATAATGTTAAGTTTTCCTTTAATCTTAATTTATCATTATATTCTGGTTCTGTTGCATCTGGTTCTGTTGCCCATCCTTCAAATGTATATCTTGCTCTTTCTGCTTTTGGTAATTGTACTTCTGTTCTATATTTTCCTGTAATTGTACTATCACCAATTATAGAACCATTATTTCCATCAAATGTTAATGTATAATCATTTAATTGCCATATTGCGTCTAATATTAAGCTTTGTTTTATAGTTATATTATTACCTGGTCTATAATCAATATTGTTTTCATCTCCTGTTGATGACCAACCTAATAATGTATATCCTTCTCTTATTGCATTTGATATTGTTATTTGTTGACCATACTCGGCTTTTACATATTCTTGGTCGACTTTTCCACCATTTGTATTATATGTTATACTATATTTATTATAATCCCAAATTACTTTTATATAAGACTTTTCACTTCCCATTGTTATTATATAATCACCATTTCTTTGTAATTCAGCAGATGTTCCCTCTCCTGTAATTTCCAATGATGCAATTTCATATTTTTCTCTTTTTGGCAAAGTTACTCTCCAAGATTCTCCTTCATTTAGCTTAAATGTCTTTATTTCATCACCGTCAGAATATTCTCCTCCATTCAAATCAATTGTTAATTCTAAATCACCTTGTTCTTCTATTTGCCATATACTGTTAGAGCTTCCTTTTAATTTTACACTAGAGTCTAAAATTACTACTGGTCTTACTCCATATTGTTCAGTATTACTATTTCCACTTGAATTATATAAGTTACTAGAAGTTACTGTACTATCATTTACATAGAACATTCCATATTCAACATCATTATCATTTGTTTTTACAGAATTGTTTGCTACCCAATATCCGTCACTACCAAATATTGTTTGCATTGCCTTACTTGATATTGAATTTACTGAATATTCATAAAATGTATTTGTTATACTCTTTGTTACATTTGAGAATAAGTCTGTAAGTAATGCCCATTTATTATTTGCTTCATCAAAGAAAGTACATACCCTGTCGATTCCGCATATCGAACCGATGGCAATATCAACTTCTTCAAGTTCTATTCTGTGTCCCATGTGTTTTATCTGGAAATCTTTTCTTCCCGAAAATACAAACATACCTTCATCATTGTAGTATGCCAGATCACCTGTCTTGTATATAAGTTCGTTAAAATTATCATTTAACGGATTCTGTACAAATGCTTTTGCTGTAGCTTCCTTGTTGTTGTAATAGCCAAGGGCAAGTGCAGTTCCTGACACACACACTTCTCCCGGAATATTCTTATCGGTTATTTCAGAATTATCATCATCTAACAGGAAAACATGTTCATTAAGAAAAGCATTGCCCATAGGAAGTTTCTCGTCATCGCTGTATTCCCTGTCTATTATGTAATATGTACAGTTACATGTTATTTCTGTAGGTCCGTACAAATTAACAAACATAGCGTCTTTGTAATAGCCTCTCCACGCATTAAGCTGTTTAACAGGCATCATTTCACCACTGAACATAATCTTGTTAATTGCGTGGGGTGCCTTATATTTAAGTCCGTGAAGTCTGTTAAGCAGGCAAAGTGCGGATACAGCCCACACAAGTGTCGTTACCCCGTTATTGTCAAGCATATCGACAACATTATTAGGGAACATAAAATATGCTTTCGGTATGATTACAAGCGTTGCTCCGGTTTTAAGGCATGAATAGATATCCTTAACTGACACATCAAAGTCAAACGGTGCCTGGTTACCCATTACATCCTTATCCG
>OIZX01001049.1_pt1 | contig 15590 bp, 15 predicted proteins | sample 1588621 | NCBI WGS metagenome assembly OIZX01 (sample SAMN03283276) | human gut metagenome | biome: human-associated habitat; material: feces | host: Homo sapiens | place: Peru | collected 2012
CATAAGCTAAAAGTAGGAGGAAAAAGATAAATAAAATAAACAAAGGAATAACATTAATAGCACTAGCAGTAACAATAATAATAATTTTAATACTTTCAGGAACAACAATAGTAACATTGACAAGTGAAAATGGTATAATAACACAAGCGTAAAAAGCCCAAAAGATGTCAAAAGTAACAACAGAAAGAGAAGCAATAGAATTAGCAATAGCATTAGCTAAAATGGAAAAATATTTAGATAATAATAATGAATATTACCTAGGTGTAACATTATATGATAAAACACTAGAAAATGGAAATAAGTGGAACATTGTAGTGATAAATGATACACAAAAAATCTATGGAACAAATTGGAACTATGTGCAGAAAGGAACAGAAATACATCAATATGGTAAGACACAATACAATTGGCTAATAAACTATGAAACAGATGAAATAGAACAATTAGAAGATAATACATTTACACAATTAATGTATGGAAGTAATTTAGCAGTAAAAGAAGGATTAATATTAAATGTTGATCCAATAAATATGGCAGATTCGGCATCATGGGGAAGTGGAGTAAAACTTTATGGAGTTACAGAAGGAGATGTATATGGTTGGAATGGAACAGAAATAAATTTTGATGGAGTTGATGATTATCTTGAAGTTTATAATAATTTTGAAATGAATGAAGGAATCACATTTGAATTTTATGCAAAGAGTAGTGACAATATTATGATGTTATCTAAAACAATTATTGGAGATAATAGATATCAGCAAAGATTTAGAACAAAATTTTATAAAACTAGAGAATTTCAATGTTGCATGTCATATTTTGAGGCAAAATCAGATTGGAGTTATGAGGGGAGGATGAAACACTGGATTCATAAAGATGATTTGAAAAGTTTTAATTCTGAAGACGGAAGTTATATAACAATGACAGTAAACTTAAATAATAATACTATAACATTATATCAAGACGGAAAAAAAGTTGGCTCAACAGAATGTTCAGGAGACTGGTTAAGAAATGGAGGATTAACAGATAATTCAATACCATTTACAATAGGATTGTTAATAGAGGGGGATAAATATACAGAAAAATATTCACAAATGTCATTATATGCATGTAGATTATATAATAAAGTTTTAACAGATGAAGAAGTAAATGAAAACTATAATAAAACAATGGCATACCACAATATGTTAATAAAATAATAAAAACAAAAATAAGATATAGGTTCAAAAATATAACTTATATCTAATTTTTGTTTGCATAGAACATCTTGAATTTTTAATAAAAAATTAATAAAGCAGATATTCCGAAATAGCTCAAAACATGGTATAATAATGAAGAAAAAGTTATAAAGGAGAAAATTTTATGTATAACATACTAGTAGTAGACGACGATAAAGAAATAGTAAAAGCAATAGAAATATATTTAGAAAAAGAAAATTATTTTATTTATAAAGCTTATGATGGAGAAGAAGCTTTAAAACAAATAAATGATAATGTAATTAATTTAATAATAATGGATATAATGATGCCAAAAAAAGATGGAATAGAAACACTAGAAGAGATAAGAAAAAACAAAGATATACCAGTAATATTATTGTCAGCAAAATCAGAAGATATAGATAAAATAAATGGATTAAATATAGGAGCAGATGATTATATAACAAAACCATTTAATCCAGAAGAATTAATTGCAAGAGTAAATGCAATTATAAGAAGATGTTCAAAAAACAATGTTTTATCAGAAAAAGCAGGACTAATAAAAGCAGGAAATTTAACAATTGATGATGAATTAAAAAAAGTTGTTGTAGATGGTAAAGAAGTAAAACTTACACCAACAGAATATAATATTTTGAAATTTTTAACACAAAACAAAGGAAAGGTATATTCAATAGACGAAATATATACAAATATATGGGAAGAAGAAAGTTTTGCAGCAGAAAACATCATTGCAGTACACATTAGACATATAAGAGAAAAAATTGAAGTAAATCCAAAAGAGCCTAAATATTTAAAAGTAATATGGGGAGTTGGATATAAAGTAGAAAACCTTTAATAAGGAGAAAAAAATAAAATGAGAAACAGTAGAATACTAAAATTATTTAGTTATATAATGTTACCAATTTTTGTTGGAATATTAATAATATCAATATTTTATATTCAAGTAAAAGATGCCACATATTATGATGAAGAAAAATATTTTGAATCAGAATCATTTATGTCATTATATATGACAAGATTATCAGACATAGCACGAAAATTGATATATAAAAATCCAGAATATAAAAATATTGAAGATGGAGATTCATATATTTTTTATTCGGCAAATGGTGAATTTAATTATGATGCACCAAGAATGTATTTTTTGATAATATATAATAATAAAGCACTTACTAATGTTGAATTAACATCTGATGTAAGTACAATAGAATCAATAAAAAATTATATAGCAAATGTAGATGGTAATAAAATTTTTAATATAGTAAATGGAAAAGTAGAAACAAATTCAGCAATATTAAGGAAAAGAGCAAAACAATATCAAGAATCATTTACATATAAATATTTTACAAGAAATAATGTAGAAGTTGGACCAACAGATGAATTTTTTCAACTTGAAACTGGATCTGAAGATGGTGTTATTGTAGGAAAATCAACTACTAGTGATTTAGAATATATAACAGCACATATAGAAGATTTTCAAATTTATACATCGTACACTCCAAAATTTGCAGAGAATTCTAATCAAGCATTGTCAAATGAATTTATTGAGATTTTAAAACCGTATCAAACAGTTATTTATGTATTAGTTCCAATATCAACAATGATGACAATTTTAATTTTATTATATTTAAGTATATCAATAGGGCATAAAAATGGTGTAGAAGGTATTTCGACAACAGATTTTGATAAAATACCATTAGAAATTATATTAGGAATAGGTGTGGCAATTTTTGCAATAATAATGCTTATGACTTTTGGTGTGACAACTCCTTCTGATATATCTTTAGAAGTTTCTTTAGTAGTAACAGCATATTTTTCAATATATATTGTAATTACAATAATATTTGATACATTTGTAAGAAGATTAAAAGCAAAAACATTTTGGAAAAGTACAATAATAGGAAAAATATTTAAACAGTTAGGAAAAATATTTTCAAAATTAGAAAAGTTTTTTAAAGAACTTAAAGGAACATCTAAATTTTTTGATAAGACAACTAAGAAATTTATATTAGATTGTGTAATAGCTATTGTTTTTGTAATTATAATTTTACTAATATTCCACGAAGATTTAGTTTTTACAGCTGTATTGGAAACAGTAATAGTAGTAATATTTATCTTTAGATTATTAAAAGCAATTGCAGATTATGATAAGATAGAAGAAAAATTAAAAGAAATGTATGAAGGAAATAATAATGATACATTAGAAAGAAAAGAATTTTTACCGGAATTTTACCAATCAGTTGATTATATAAATGATATATCAAATGGATTTGAAAGAGCAATACAAGATAGAATAAAAAGTGAGAGGCTAAAAACAGAATTAATAACAAATGTATCACATGATATAAAAACACCATTAACATCAATAATTAATTATGTTGATTTATTAAAAAAGGAAGATATAAGAAACGAAAAAGCTAATGAATATATAGAAATATTAGATTCAAAATCACAAAGATTAAAAAAATTAATTGAAGATTTAGTTGAAGCATCAAAGGTTTCAACAGGAAATGTAAAATTAAATTTAGAGAAAATTAATATTGTGGAATTATTAAATCAAGCAATAGGAGAATTTGAAGATAAATTTGAATCTAAAAAATTAGAAGTAATACTAGAATCAAAAGAAAATGAAATATATATTTTAGCAGATAGTAGATATATGTATAGAATTGTAGAAAATTTATTTAGTAATATTTCAAAATATGCTTTAGAAAATTCAAGAGTATATATTGATATAATAAAAAAATCAAATGAAGTATATATAGAAATGAAAAATATATCAAAAGAGAAACTTAATATATCTGCAGAAGAATTAATGCAAAGATTTGTTAGAGGTGATAAATCAAGAACAACTGAGGGAAGTGGACTTGGGATATCAATAGCACAGAATTTAACAGAGATTCAAAAAGGTGTATTTAATTTGAAATTAGATGGTGATTTATTCAGAGTTGAATTAATTTTTAATATTTTGTAAATGATGTAGTGACAATTATAGTCTATTGTGTTACAATTAAAAAGATGTAATAAAAAGTAACAAGATAAATAGTATTATAAGAGGTGAATAAACAAATGAAAAGCAATAAGATATATATTATACAGATGCACACACATACAATGCCATCAAGACTTATAAAACTTTTTACACATTATAAATATAGTCATATAGCCATATCATTAACTCCAGAATGTGATAAAATATATAGCTTTGGTAGAAAAGAATTAAATTCAATAATAAACAGTGGATTTGTTATTGAAAATAGAGATGGTGATTTTTTTAATAAATTTAATGAAACAACTTGTAGAATATTTGAAATAGAAGTTACCAAAAAACAATATAGAAATTTGAAAAAAACAATTAAGTATATGAAAATTCATTCTGATTTATATAAATATGATTTTATTGGTATTGTATTAAGATTTTTTAAAATCCCAGTTCGTTTCAAAAATAGATATGTTTGTAGTTTCTTTGTGGCAGATGTATTAGAAAAGGCACATATTTGTAAATTTAATAAAAAAAGCAGATTTGTAGAACCTAAAGATTTTGAAAAGATAGATGGTGTAAAACAAGTTTATGAGGGTAAATATTTGTTGATGAATGAAAATACATAGTTTTAAGAAGCAGTATTAAATACCGCTTCTTTTTACTTATAAAATAATAGGCTGAATTTGTTCATTGTCTAAAGCATATTCAATAGTTTTTGATAAATAAGTTGGATCAAAAACAAGAGAACGAGGTTTTGTAATAGGATTATCCTGTCTAAATGGAACAAAATAAAAATGTTTTCTATTTAATAATTTGCCAATATTTTCACCAGCACCAGAAAGTCCATTATTAGTAGAAATTCCTATAACAACAGGTCTTTCACGTCTTAAATGAGATTTAACAGCCATTGTTGCAGTACCATCAATTATATCATTTGCAAGTTTTGCCATTGTATTTCCACTTGCAGGAGCAACAACTAAAATATCAAGCATATCTTTTGGCCCTAATGGTTCTACATCTTGAATTGTATGTAGAATTTTTTCATTTGTAATATTTTCTATTTCATTTATAAAATCAATAGCATTACCAAATTTTGTATCCATCGTGTAACTATGTTCTGACATAATTGGAATTACTTTTGCTTTTTCTTTTACAATTTTTTTTAATTCTTCAATAGTTTTTCTAAATGTACAGAATGAGCCTGTAAATACAAAGCCAATTCTTTTTCCTTCTAATTGCACAATAAAAATCCTCCTTTCATATTATTTATATATAATATGAATAGAAGGAATATTTTGTCGAATATATGATTATTTTTCTTTACTATATTTAAATATACATTTTTTCTTTATGAATTCAGAAAAATCTTTAGGTGTTCCTATTTTAAAACCAGATTTACTTATAAGAAAAGCGGTATCTTCATCAAGATATAAGTAAAAATAATCTTTTGTTTCAAATACCTTATGCAATTTAAAATAATAAACTCTTGTTTTGTCTATTTCAAAATAAAATTTATAAAAATTAAATGTAAAATATGAAGATTTATTTTCATATTTTGTTTTTGTTTGAACATATTTTTTTGCAGGTATGTAAATTCTTATAAAAACATAAAGAACAATCATAGCTATAAAAAGTAAAGTAAGTAAAAATGTTTTTTGAGATATACTGTATATAATACAATATATCATAAGAATAAGCATAATTATTGTTGAAAAATTATAAGAGAAATTAAACTTGGTGCCATGAAAATTAACAAATTGTTGGTAACTTTTTTCAGTATATTTTGTAGTATTTTTAAATAATGGATTCATATTAATAATTCCTTTCAAATATTATTGGTTTAATGGGTTTCTTTCAATTGCATCTCTAACTTGTTCATTACTTACATGTGTATAAATCTCAGTAGTTGCGATGCTCTCATGTCCAAGTAATTCCTGCAAAGCTCTAATATCAACATTACCATATTGATACATTAGAGTTGCTGCAGTATGTCTTAATTTGTGAACAGATAATTTTTTTGTATCTAATCCAGCCGCTTCTAATTCTTTTGTAATAATTAATTGAACAGTTCTATTACTTATACGCTTTTTTTGTTCACTAAGAAATAGTGCTTTATCTGAATTTTTGAAATCACGTTTTATAAGAGATGGAGCAGGTCTTGAAGCTAAATAGTCATTAATGGCATTAATACAAGATTTATTTAAGTAAATTACACGTTCTTTATTTCCTTTACCTATAACAGTCATTTTATTTTCATCAAAATCAATATCACGAATATTAATCCCAACTAATTCTGATAATCTCATTCCACAGTTTAGGAAAAGTGTAGTGATTGCAAAATCTCTTTTATAATTACGATTGTCTGTGCTATCAGCGACTTTTAATAGTTTTTGGCTTTGCTCTAATGAAAGATATTTTGGCATTCTTTTTTCAAGTTTGGGTGTTTCAAGATTTTGAGCAGGATTAACATCCAATAATTTTTCTTTAACTGTAGCATATTTAAAAAATATTCTTAAAGTTGATATTTTTCTGGCTCTTGTTGTTGCTTTTGCTCTATTATCGATTGCTAAATGTGAAATATATGAGTGTATATCTTCAAGTGTTATTTTTCTTAAGTCATCTTTTGTGAATTTTGTTATATTAATTTTTTCTGGATCTTCTTCATTTGTCATATTAAAATGAATCATAATAAATCTAAAAAAATTAGTTAAATCATAATTATATTCTTTTACAGAATTTGGTGATTTGTTTAAGATTGTAATAGAATAGTCTAAAAAAGAATTTATATAATCAGGATTTTTTTCTCTTGGTATCATAATAAAATCTCCTTAAGTCTAAAAATAGTTAGTTAAATTACTAACTTGTTTTTATAATATCACTTTTAAAATTAAAAATAAAGACATTTCACAAAATTAATTGACATATTTTAATATGGACTATATAATAAAATAATAGAGAAAAGAGGAATATAATGAAATTATTATTACATACATGTTGTGCACCTTGTAGTGTATATTGTATAAAAAGTTTAAGGGGAGAGGGTATTGAACCTGTAGTGTATTGGTTTAATCCTAATATACATCCATATAATGAGTATAAATTAAGAAGAGATACATTAAAAGAGTATACCAAAAGTATAGGTATAAATGCTATTTTTGATGAAAATTATGGATTAAGAGAATTTTGCAAAAATGTTGTTGATGATTTAGAAAATAGATGTGTTAAATATTGTTATAGAGTTCGTCTTGAACAAACTGCTAAATATGCAAAAGAAAATGGATATGATACTTTTTCTACTACTTTACTAATAAGTCCATATCAAAATCATGGGGCATTAAAAAAGATTGGTGAAGAAATGGCTGAAAAATATGGATTAACATTTTTGTATAGAGATTTTAGGTCAGGTTTTAAAGAGGGACAAGCAGAGGCAAGAGAGCTAGGACTTTATATGCAAAAATATTGTGGATGTGTGTTTTCAGAAGAAAATTCAAATTATAATCATATAAAAAATGATAAAAATGAAAGTCTAAAAACTAATAGAATTACAGAAAAGAAGATTAGATTAGATAGGGATGTTACAAATTTGGAGTTAAAGCCATATAGAAACGGTAATCAGGAAGAAATTAAATTTATTTATAATTTAAAAAAGGAAGCTTATCAGAAATATGTAGAAAAAATCTATGGAGAATGGAATGAGGAAAACCAAAAGAAATTATTTAATAAATTTATGAAGGAAAATTCAAAGAATATAGAATTGATATATGTGAATGGTGAATTAGTAGGTTTTTATAATGGAAAGAATAAAGATGATAATACTTTTGAAATAGCGAACATTTGTATAATGCCAGAATACCAAAATAATGGTATTGGAACAGCAGTATTAAAAGAAATATTGTTTGAGAACAATGATGAAGATGTATTTTTACAATGTTTTAAAGAAAGTACAGCAATGGAATTATTCGAAAGAATTGGATTTGGAAAGATATTGGAAACAAAAAATTATTATGTTTTGAAAATGATTAATAAATAAAAAATATAGAGGGAGGCTTGTTAAACCTTCCTCTATATTTTTTACATATGATTCGACTTAAAAAGAGTTTTCTTTACTACTTCTAAAGCAATTTTGAGTGAAGTAACACAGAATGCCAAAAAAGTATAAGCAAAAAGAAAACTAGTAATCAACAAACAAATTTTAGATATTGTGAAAAGATTAATTCTAAAACACAATAATCCAATAGCCAAAGTAAAGAATGAGAGATTATAAGAGTAAGCACATAGTTTAAAACGGGGATATTCTTCTGTAATGCAAATTATAATTGTTCCTACGCTGAGAAAACACCCCATTAAAATTATGAAATCTGGCCAACTTAAAGTTGTGTAATTATCAGTTTCCCAAATAATGTTCCAAAATCTTACCAAGGTGAAAAATGCCATTGCGTTAGCAGCGATTTTGCAGAATCTTGTAGTCATTGCACGACTCCTTCTTTGTTGGTGAATAAACGAACTATATGTAAACACTATTTGTCTATATAAAATATTTATATAGATATTAAGTGTAATTTTTAAAATAGCATAAAAATATTATATCTCATTTTATGTAAAATGTCAAATCAGTGATTACATATTTAACATAAAATTGACAAAAACAGCATTTTGAGGTATAATGAAAATATCCGTATATTTACAATTTTTTATGGAGGGTTTCATTTATGAAACAGAATAAAGAACGGGCAATTAGCATTATTTCTGGCGAATACTATGAAGATGTCCTGAGCACTCTGCCTTTGACTATTGCCAATAATAGTCACGTGAAGGGTAATATTAAGGCTCCTGAAGTTACTGTGGGCGACCATGTTGTAATCGAAGGTGATATCGAAGCCGATAATGATATTACCATTGGTAATATGTGCGAAATCGGAAATGTGTTGTCTGGTGAAAACATTTTTATTGGACAGATGTGTTGTATTGGTGGAAAAGTTTCTGCTGGGGCTACTGCATATATTATGGGGTATAGTGTAGCAGATTCTGTTTTTGGCGATGTAGAAGTTATTGCCGAAAATGGCTGTGACCTCGGAAATGTACAGTCCTTTGGTTATGTAACTTTGGCAACAAGAACGCTGGTTAACGCATGTTGTGGCTCAGTTCTGGTTGATTGCTTTGAAAGCGTCAGTGCAGAATACTTGATGTCTGAAGGACAAATTCGGACTGGCGAAGAATGTCATATCAAGGAGATGCAACTGAAGAAATTTAATTAAAAACGTTCTAACTGGAAAGTCAGTTAATCACAAATGTGATTGCTGGCTTTCCAGTGTTTTTATAATTGACAAATATTGTATTTTAGAGTATAATATATTAGTTCGAGAATAAGCTTTTTAGTTTATAAGGAGGTTTCATATATGAAACAAAAAGAACGGTTTGATGTTGTAATCTCTGTGCATTAGATGGAGACATCAAAATTGGAGATAATTCGGCAAAAACTGCCAAATTGAAGACGGAATTCTTGTGAAAAACATTTGATTTAAAAAGAAAAGGAAAAATACAATGAATAACGAAAAAAGATTTGAGTGTGATGTCGTAGTTATGCCTGGTGCAGAACTTGACACTGATATTTGTATTACTGGTAATGTGTATATGGAAAAGGGCAGTAATGCAAATGGCTATGACATTGATGTTGGTGAAAGTTTTTTTGCCAATCATGCAGATTTCTTTAATGTGTATGCTGGCGAAGATTTTTCAATTACTCGCTCTATCGGAAATGATGTCAGAGTAGAAGGAGATGTAATCCTTAAAGACACTTGTGTTTTAGGAGATGTTTTTGCTAATGGAAATGTTAGCATTTCTCCCAATTCTTCTGTTTGGGATGTCTATGCTATGGGCACTGTTGAAGTTCAAGTAGATGTTCATGCTCAGAATGTCATGGCATTGGAGAAGATTTTTAAAGATGTCAAATCTGATGCTAAGAAACTTCAGAGTAAACAGGTTGAGTTCTATCTGTCTGTTGGTTAAACAATATTAAACAATAAAACAGGTCAGCTAATCACAAATGTGATGACTGACTTGTTTTTTGCTTTATAATAGAAAAAATGTAAAAAATAGATATTGACACATACCCCTATGGGGTGTATAATGATTCGCAGATAAAATCAAAAAATAAAGGAAGTGAATATATGAAGTGTGAAAAATGTAGTAAATGTGAAAGTTGTGAAAAGTCAACACACAGAACAGAAGAAGAAAAAAAGGCTTTAACCAAAAGACTAAACATAATAGAAGGTCAAATAAGGGGAATAAAACAAATGCTTGAAGATGATAGATATTGTGCAGATATATTAATTCAATTATCAGCAATAAGTAAATCATTAGAAAGTGTAGAAAATTCAATATTAGAAAGTCATATAAAAAGTTGTGTATTAACAGAAATTCAATCTGGTAATACAGAAATTATTGATGAAGTAATGGAGTTATTTAGGAGATTACGTTAATGGAAAAAATTTATATTAAAATTGATAAAAAATTAGATGTTGGTACAAATGAAATAGAGTTCATACCACAAGAAGAAGGAGAATATATTTATTCTTGTTGGATGAATATGATAAAAAATAAAATAAAGGTTATAGATAATAAAGATTATTTTAAGGAGGAAAATTAAATGAAAGAAGTAAAATTAAATATAGAAGGAATGCACTGTACAGGATGTTCTACAAGATTAGAAAAGGTATTAAATAATGTTGATGGAGTAGAAGGTGCAAAAGTGAGCTTAGAAGAGAAAAAGGCAGATATAAAATATGATGAAACACAAGTAAGTGAAAAAGAGTTGATTGAGGCTGTTGAGGATGCAGGATTTAAAGCAAACTAAGAAAGGAAAAAATATGAAGAAAGTATTATTAAAAATAGATGGAATGACATGTTCAGCATGTTCATCAGGTTTAGAAAAATACTTAAATAAACAAGATGGAATAAAAACAGCAGCAGTAAATCTTGTTATGAATAATGCAAATATAGAATATGACGAAAAAAAATTAACATTAGAACAAGTAGAAAAATTTGTTGAAAAAGCAGGATTTACAAGTTTAGGAATAGACAATTTTGAAAAAGAAGAAAAGAAGAAATCAAGTGAAAAATATAAATTAATAGGAATAAGTATAATATCAATATTAATATTATATATTTCAATGTCTCACATGGTAGGTTTACCAGTTATTCCATTTTTGAATATGATGACATATCCAATTAATTATGCAATATCATTATTAATATTAACAACAATTGTAATATTATTTGGAAAAGATATAATAAAAAATGGATATAAAAATTTAATTCATAAAACACCAAATATGGATACTCTAGTTATGATAGGAGTATTAGCAAGCTATGTATATAGTATATATGGAACAATACGAATTTTACAAGGACATACAATGTATGTTGAAAAATTGTATTATGAATCAGCTGCTATTGTAATATTCTTTATAAAGATAGGTAAATTTGTTGAAAACAAAAATAAAGACAAAACAAAAGAAGCATTACAAGAATTAATGACAATAACTCCAAATAATGCAACAATAATAAGAGAAGGACAAGAAGTTATTGTTACACTAGATGAAATTCAAAAAGGAGATATTGTGATATGCAAACCTGGTGAAAAAATAGCTGTAGATGGTGAAATTATATATGGTGTAACACATATTAATGAAGCATTTATAACTGGAGAAAGTAAGCCAGCAAAAAAAGAAATAGGATCAAAAGTTATAGCAGGAAGCATAAATTATGAAGGAACAATAAAATATAAGGCAGAAAAAATTGGTAAAGAGTCTACAGTTTCAGAAATAGTAAGATTAGTGGCAAATGCAACAGCTACGAAAGCACCTATTGCTAAAATAGCAGATAAAATAAGTGGATATTTTGTTCCAGTAGTATTAGTTATATCTATAATTGCATTTGTATTATGGCTAATTATATCAAAAGATATAGCAATTGCAATAAACATATTTGTAAGTATATTAGTAGTTGCTTGTCCATGTAGTTTAGGACTAGCTACACCACTTGCAATAGTGATAGCTTCTGGAAATGCAAGTAGAAGAGGAATATTAGTAAAAACAAGTGAAGCATTAGAGAATTTTCATAAAACAAAGACAATATGTTTTGACAAAACAGGAACATTAACTAAAGGAACATTAAGTATTTCAAAAATATATAATTATAGCAATTTAAAAGAAAAAGAACTTTTAAAGAATATAGCAAGCATTGAGAAAAAATCAGAACACCCAATAGCAAGAGCAATTGTTAATAAAGCAATAGAAGAAAAAATAGAATTTGAGGATTTAAAAGAATTTAAAGCAATTGCAGGCTTTGGGGTTGAAGCAATAATGCAAAATAATGATAAATATTTAATTGGAAATAGAAAATTAATGACTGAAAATGGAGTAATAATTTCAAATGAGCAAGATGAACAACAATTAGTTAATGATGGAAATAGCATATTATTTGTAAGTTTAAATAATAAATTAGTTGCATTAATAGGTGTAAAAGATATATTAAAAGATAATATTGAAAATGTAATAAAAGAATTAAAAGATAAAAATATTAATGTAGTAATGTTAACAGGTGATAATGAGAAAACAGCAGAAATTGTTGCAAAACAAATTGGAATAGAAAAAGTAATTTCAAATGTTACACCAAAAGAAAAAGCAGAAAAGATAAAAGAATTAAAAAAAGATGGAATTGTAATAATGTGTGGTGATGGAATAAATGATAGCATAAGTTTAGTAACAGCAGATATAGGTGTTTCAATTTCATCAGGTACAGATATTGCAATGGATTCTGCAAGTGTAATATTAATGAATGATAATATAGAAAAAATAAATGAATTAATAGAAATTAGTTCAAAAACAATTAAAAATATAAAACAAAACTTATTTTGGGCATTTTTCTATAATATTTGTATGATTCCAATTGCATGTGGAATATTAGAACCTATTGGAATTGAAATGAATCCAATGGTTGCTGCATTTGCTATGACAATTAGTAGTTTAACTGTTGTTTTAAATGCTTTAAGACTAAAGAAATAATTATAGAGTTGGAAAATTATTTTTTCCAACTTAATCTATGTTATACGAAAGGAAGAAAATATATGAATAAGAAAAATATAATAATGATAATAGCAATTGTTATTGTAATTGGAATTATAGGAATAATACTATTTGGAAAAAATAATGATAATAAAACAAATTCAAATAATACTTTATCTACTCAAAAATCAAATACTAAGAGTACACAAAGTACAGAAAATAAAACTATAAATTTAGAAGCAGATGAATTAGGAAATATAGTAATAGATACAACTAATATTGGAAGTAAAGCAACATTTTATAATTATAATGCTGATGGAACTACAATAAGATTATTTGCAGTAAAAGCATCAGATGGAACAATAAGAATGGCATTTAATACTTGTCAAGTATGCAATCCATCACCAAAAGCATATTTTGTTCAAAACGGAAAAAACTTTATTTGTCAAAATTGTAAAAACTCATTTTACAATAACAATTACAAAACAATTTATAGAAAGTTATAAAGAAAATTTTTAAGCAAAAAGGTGAAATAAATGAGCTCATTAGAAAAATATGTTGAAAAGGTAAAAAAAGAAACAGAAGGATTTTCAGATATAGAAAAGTTAAGATATGTATATTGGAACTTAGGAAGTAAATTTGCATTTGATTTAGATTTTTCATTTGGAAATTCCAAAACAAGAAAACAGATATATGATCATAGTAGAAGTGAAGATGATTTAAACAGATGTTTAGAAAATAATACTGCAATTTGTAAATCAATTGCTTACATATTTTCTTATGTTATGAAAGAACTTGGAGTAAATATAGAATCAGTAATAGATGAAGAAGATTTTAGAAAATGTCCACATAGTTATAATGTTTTAATAACAGAAGATGGAAAAAAATATAGATTTGATTTACAAGAAGATATGAGAAATATAAAAGCACAATTGAGAACACAATATTTTGGAATTCCTATTGAAGATGAAGAACAAGAATTAATAAGTAGAGCTGAACTAGATCAAATTGATAAAAAGCAAGGACATATATCAGAAAAATCATATTATACAGATGAATATCTAGAACTAATAAAGATGCACTTACCAATGTTTGAAGATTTTGGGCAAAAGGTTCAATTTGTTTTAGAAAATTCAGAAGCATATACAAATCCAGAAATGGGATATGCTGACAGAAAGTGGAGAATGGAAGATTTAATTGGAAATGAAAATAAAGATGGATTATTATTTTCTAAAGAAGAAAAGTATAAAATTAATATGATTGATTGTTATAGAGAGATTGATGGCAAGAAAAATTATGAATTATGTATTGTTGTAAATGTAAAAGGAGGAAAAGATATCTATTTATTTTCAGATGAAACAAATTCTTTTAGAAAAATGACTTTAGAAGAATTTGCAGAACAAATAGAAAATGGTTTGGTAAATCTTCAAGGAATACAAGGATTAAAACAAGTTTTAAAAAGTAGAAAACAACAGCCAGATGAAAGATAAAATTAAGTAAAGGAATTTAAAAATGGAAAAAGAATATATATATTTAGATTATGCTGCAAATACACCAGTGGACAAGCAGGTATTAGATGTTTTTAATGAAACAACATTAAAATATTTTGCAAATCCAAATTCTACACATGGTCTAGGAAAAGAAGCAAATAAAAAGATAGAAGAAACAACAAATAATATAATGGATTTATTAAGAAAAGAAACGAATTTAGATGAAGATACAGAAATAATATATACATCTGGTTCAAGTGAATCAAATAATTTAGCAATAAAAGGTATAGCACAAACATATAAGGAAAATGGAAAACATATTATTTCAACATTTTTAGAACATTCATCTGTAAGTAGTCCATTAACATATCTGAAAGAGCAAGGATATGAGTTTCCCGGCCGGATGCGGGATCATGTGGCGCAGGCCATCAGCGTCAGCAAATCCAAATTGGCCAGGCTGAACGTTATCCGCAGTAAACTGATTCCCCAGTTTATGCGGCTCTGGGAAGCCGGAAGCTTGCGGGAAAGTGTGGCCTATACGCTGGCAGGACAGGTGCCCGCAAGGCAAAAGTCGGTATGGATTTCCCAGACGGATTCCGGGAAAAAGAGATTCCCTTGTACAGATGGATGGCTGGAGAGCATTTTCCACGAAATGGATCGCCTGGAACGGATCTGTAAGAAAACACCCTGTGCTATAAACCACGCCTCCACCTGTGACCACCTCTATGTTCGGCTGAATCATGCTTCCGGGCTGCCGCAATACTCCGCAATGTCATGTCGCGGCTGCTGCCTTGACTGCTTCAATTTGGCGTCCTGCCGATACTCGTGTGAGTGGGCT